>Ga0308159_1000117_pt1 | contig 299721 bp, 234 predicted proteins | sample PhyCR1_FD_201040 | JGI IMG/M metagenome (GOLD analysis project Ga0308159, IMG submission 201040) | Phyllosphere microbial communities from UC Gill Tract Community Farm, Albany, California, United States - DLSLC.R1 | ecosystem: Host-associated > Plants > Phyllosphere > Unclassified | place... | reverse complement strand
TTTTGATTTCTCCGGCCCTTGGGATTGACGGCGTTCTTCGGTAAGGCCTATGCTTAATTAAAGTTGGTCAGCAAAATGCATAAATAACTTTGCCTAGAAGATGTGTCAACACGATAGTCCAAAGGAGAGGAATGGCGATCGCTTTAAGATTGCTTCGTCGGCTGAAAGAGCCTCCTCGTAATGACGATGATTGGAGAAAACCATCTCTTATAAAAGCCAAACACGAAGGGTCGTTATTGCGAGGCACGAAGCAAACCCATTGTTGAATAACGGAATTAAATAGTGATGCAATTAAACCACCCCGCCTTTCAGGCAACTCTCCAAAGGAGTGGAATGGTGAACGCCTAATCATTATGTTCATTGTATGACTAATACATTATACATAATTTTAATCATTTAGATTTTTTTAATGGATTCGGTGTTTCATCTTCGCTTTAAAACACTTCCATTGTTAACCTTCAAGCAATTCCTGTGTATTTTTTACTGCTTAAATACACTAAGTCTGTAAAATCTTATTCATGGGGATAAATATGTGTAAATAATTTTCTTTCGAAAGATGCTTTTCGGCGCCTTTGGGACGGTTTTTCTGCCATTTACGTCGGTTCTGAACATGAATCCTATAAATTTAAAAAATTGTGCTATTGATAAATAAGACACGATCCTAAATTTATCTCAACCAAATATAACCCATGTCGCCTGTTAAACAGGTGCAAAACTAATCAAACTACGAATGAACAGGAACCTTGATCCATTTAATTCCAGGGGTAGAAAATTTTCTCCTCATAGCCTTGAATTATATTTTAAGCCTATAGCCAAACACCAGCATTAAAAACTTATTAAGCGCAATAACTGATCGCTATTAAACATTTAAAACCGGAAAAATAATCATGAGATTAATTACTTAACTCTGGCAGCAGTGAGACTGAGTTGCTAGGAAACTGTGTATCCTCATCTTCAAAGATGCGTGACTATATTGTTTTTATAGCCTCCAAAAATAGCTGAACTAAACAACATCTGGCCTTAAGGTCAGGTTAATAAAGTACTAACCAAATTAAACATTCATGAGCAATAAAATAACGAATCTGCAAAATGATCTGCTGTAGGAAGTCATCACTTTTGTTGGCCTGATCAGCCAGAATAGATGAATTAGCATTTTTAACCTTTCCATTCATAATATCCTAACCAAATAAACGATGATAAGAGAATTACCCAAAATCCAAATGGGAGGCACTACTCCCTTTAAATACATTTCAAAAGAAATGAAAAATTCCAACACTTCATGTGGAAACAGATGCCATCAATTTTACCCAACATTCTTCATAAATGATCTTCAAAAATGAAAAGAATTACGCTATTGCATTGGGCAGGGAATAACCTGGTTCCAAAGAGGCAAATATTTAAGGGCTGCTGTTTAACTATTTTATTATTGCTGTTGATGTTCAAGATCACATTTGCCCAAACAAAAGTAACCGGAACCGTTGTAGACAATAAGCAGAATCCCTTAATTGGTGCTACAGTAACCATTAAAGGCACCAATATCCGTACACAAACTGATGTTGATGGTCGTTTTTCCATTGGCACAAATGGCGACAAAACCATACTGGTAATCGGTTATGTGGGGATGTTGAACAAAGAGGTTGCTTTAAATGGTAAAGACAATTTAAAGATTGTACTTACAGATGATCAGTCGCAACTTAATGATGTGGTGGTTATTGGCTATGGCACACAGAAAAAAGCCAGTGTAGTTGCAGCCATTGCACAAACTACCGGTAAAGTATTGGAACGTGCCGGTGGTGTATCCAGCATTGGTGCAGCATTAACTGGTAATGTACCTGGTGTGGTAACAACGGCCAGTACCGGGATGCCCGGTGAAGAAGACCCTGAAATTTTAATCCGTGGTCGCAGTACCTGGAACAACACCAGTCCGCTAATATTAGTAGATGGAATTGAACGCCAGATGAGCAGTGTGGATATTGGATCGGTAGAAACCGTATCCATCCTGAAAGATGCATCGGCAACAGCTGTATTTGGGGTAAGGGGTGCTAATGGCGTGATCCTGATCACCACCAAACGTGGCCGTGAAGGACAGGCTTCCATCAGAGGAACCATCAACAATGTGGTGAAATCTCCATCAAGGTTGCCGGGTAAATATGACTCTTACGATGCACTCACCATAAAAAATCAGGCCATTGAAAATGAACTGTCACTCAAGCCAGAGAGCTGGGCAGATTATCTTCCTCAGGCCACCATTTACAAATATCGTTATCCAGCCAATTTAACTGAATCAGAACGGTATCCAAATGTAAATTGGGATGATGTGTTATTTAAAGATTATGCCCTTTCGCACAATTTAAACCTGAATATATCAGGAGGTACATCCAAGGTAAAATATTTCGCCAATGCAGATTATCTTTATGAAGGAGATTTATTCCGGACTTTTGAAAACGACAGGGGATATACGCCTGGTTATGGTTTCAGCAGGTTAAATGTAAGAAGTAACCTCGATTTTCAACTCAGCAAATCAACTTTGTTTAAGATTAACCTTTCTGGTTCACGCGGCGTGAAGAAAAGTCCATGGGGTAACTCCAATAGTGATTATTCTTTCTGGATTTCTGCCTATTCAACCGCACCTGACGTATTTATGCCACAATATTCGGATGGTACCTGGGGCTATTACGCACCAAATGTACAGCGTGGATTAAACTCTGCCAGAAACCTGGCCATCAGCGGTGTGGGTTATACCACCACAAGCAGAATCACCACCGATTTTACCCTCGATCAGGATCTGGCATCTTTGGTGAAGGGATTAAATTTTAAAGCAACCATTGCCCTTGACAATACTTTCGTAGAAGGTAACAGGGGAATAAGTGATCTGTACAATGGCGTGCAGAGTAAATGGATCGATCCGAAAACAGGCCTCACCACTTACGAACAGGCATTTGACGGAACCAACCGTTTCGATTTTCAGAACGGAATTAACTGGACCACCAATGGCGGTGTTGTTCAGGACTGGTCTACCCAGCGGAGATTATTTTATCAGGGGCAATTAAATTATGCCCTAAAGCTGGGTACCAACCACAACTTTACCGCAATGGGGCTTTTTAACCGTAATGAATTGGCCACCGGAAGTGAAATTCCCAATTACAGGGAAGACTGGGTTTTCCGTACCACCTACAATTATGCCAATAAATATATGATTGAGTACAATGGTGCCTATAACGGATCAGAGAAGTTTAGCGCTAAAAACCGCTTTGCTTTCTTCTCATCAGGAGGTATCGGCTGGATGCTCAGTGAAGAGAAATTTATGAAAAGCCTCAAATTTATTGACATGTTAAAATTGAGGGCTTCCTATGGTGCCATTGGTGATGATAATGTAAGCGGCCGCTGGTTGTACCTTACACAATGGGCTTATGGCGATCAGGCGAAGCTTGGCGTAACCGGAGAAGGATCAGAACTCAGTCCTTACACCTGGTATAAAATTTCTGCACTTGGTAACCCTGATGTACACTGGGAAAAAGTGAAGAAAACCAATTTTGGTGCAGATTTCAGTTTTCTTAAAGGCATGTTTACCGGAAAGGTAGATGTCTTCAGGGAGAGACGTACGGACATTCTTATTGTTGGTGGCAATAGGGCCATTCCATCATATTTCGGCGTAAATGCACCAGTAGCCAACCTGGGTATTGTAGAAAATAAAGGATATGAACTTGAACTGGCCTTTAGTAAAAAATTAGGACAAAACTGGCGCATCTGGTCAAACCTAAACTATACTCATGCTAAAGATAAGGTAATAGATGCTGATGATGCCGAGTTATTGCCTGAATATCAGAAAAGGGCGAACAAGCAAATCAGCCAGAATTATTCTTATGTGAGTGCAGGAAACTACAATAACTGGGATGAATTATATGGAAGTACGATTCATGATAATAATGACGGACAAAAACTACCGGGCAATTACTATATTATCGATTACAATGGCGATGGAGTCATTGATTCGAAAGATAATATTCCTTATGGTTTCCCAAGCAGTCCTCAAAATACCTATAACGCTACGTTTGGTGTAGATTGGAAGGGTTTCAGTTTGTTTGTTCAGCTCTATGGCGTAAACAACGTTACCCGCCAGGTGGTGTTTAGCAGTTTGGCCGGACAGAATCACCTGGTATATGATGAGGGTTCTTACTGGACGAAGGATAATCCTGGTGCTGATGTACCGCTTCCAAGATGGTTATCTACAGCAAGTGGCTATACTTCCGGTAACCGGTATTTTTATGATGGTTCTTACCTCAGGTTAAAAAATGCAGAGATTGCTTATACCTTTCAAAAAGACAGAAGTTTTATTAAACATATTGGGATGCAGTCGCTTCGCCTCTATGTTAACGGCAACAATTTATATGTGTGGACCAAAATGCCCGATGACCGTGAATCAAATTTTGCAGGAACAGGGTGGGCATCTCAGGGTGCCTATCCAACAGTGAAAAGGTTTAACATTGGCGCCAATATTATCTTTTAATTCTACGATTATGAAACAATATCTAAGAACCATATTATGTTGCGCCATTATATGGTCAACAGTAGCCCTTTCTTCTTGTGAGAAATACCTGGATAAAGCTGATGAAACCGTTATATCAGAAAAGGAGGCTTTCAAAAATTTTGTTAATTTTCAGGGTTACACTGAAGAACTTTACAACTGTATCGTAAACTTCAGTACCAATTACTGGACCAATTCCTGGAACTGGGGAGAAGATGAAATTACCTCCACTGCTGGCAATTTTCACTTTATTCATAAAATAGACGATGGAAATTTCTGGGGCTGGCAGTCTGAATTTGATGGCTGGGGCTCAGGCTGGATGAACCATTCTAACTTCAGTACCAATAACGACCGTTTCAACAAAGACTTGTGGAAAGCAGCCTGGTATGGCATCAGCAAGGTTAATGTAGGCCTCGCCAACATGGATAAAATGACCGATGCGACTGATGAGGAACGAAACCTGATCAAAGGGCAGCTGCTCTTTTTCAGAGGCTGGTTTCACCACAGGCTGATGGAGTATTTCGGAGGTCTTCCTTACATCGATATTGTTTTACCAACAGATTCGAAACTAAACTTACCCAGGTTAAGCTATAAAGCTTGCGCAGAAAAGGCTGCTGCTGATTTTAGGGCTGCGGCAGATATTCTGCCCATCAATTGGGACAATACCACGGCAGGTAAGCGTACTTTAGGCAAGAACCAGTTGCGGATCAACAAAATCATGGCCCTGGGCTATCTGGGTAAAAATTACCTTTGGGCAGGTAGTCCGTTGATGAATTTTGAATCAACAGGAAGTAAAACCTACAATGCCGATTTCTGTAAAAAAGCCGCTGCCGCATTTGGTGAGCTTTTAGCCCTTACCGAAAGTGGAAGTACACAATATGCCCTGGTAGATTTCAAAAATTATTACCGTAATTTTTATACTACCGGACAGAACTGGGATTTACCAGGTAGCACAGAGTCCATCTTCCGCGGCCCATTTTTCAGTGCCAATGCTTCAAACTGGGGAACCAGCAAGCAATACACCCCGGTAATTATTTCGGAGGGCGACCTTAAATTTACACCAACCGCCAATTATGTAGATTATTATGGTATGGCCAACGGACTACCTATTCCAGATGCTACCAAGGCTGATGGTGAATCAGGTTATAACCCTGAATATCCATGGAAAGGAAGAGATCCGAGATTTTACAATGATATCGTGTTCGATGGGGTGAAGTTTGTTCAGGGTGCCATGGGTGCTAGTGAAGAGAAGAACCGCTATGCCAATCTTTATACCAATGGGAGCTATCGTGATGTAAGTACTGGCAGCCGTACAGGTTATGTGTTGCGCAAATTTATTCCCATTACCGCCAATAAATATGATAATGGTTATGCTTACGGAAACAGCCTGCACATCTATATTCCGTATATGCGCCTGGCCGATGTGTACCTGATGTATGCAGAGGCTGCACTGATGGGATATAATTCACCAACAGGAAAAGACGCCGGATTTTCTAAAACGGCTATTGATGCCATAAATGTGATCCGGGCAAGGGCAGGGGTTGCGGCTGTTGCGCCTAAATTTCTCACTTCTGTTGAAGGATTTTTAGGTGAAGTGAGACGGGAACGTGCGGTAGAGCTATCTTTCGAAGGTCACCGTTTTAATGATCTTCGCCGCTGGTTATTGCTTATTGAAAAGCCTTATACCCTTAAAACTTCTTTGGAATTTGACAGGAGCGGAACTTTCAGTACCACAGATCCCACTGCAAACCGGGTGGTTAACCTGAAAGAAGTAGTGATCCTCGAACGTAAGTTTAGCCAAAAGCACTATTGGCTGCCCTTAAAAAATGCCGATGTAAACATGTATGCTGATTTTAAGCAAAATCCAGGCTGGTAATGCGCTCACTATTTTAAATTGAATTAAATGAAACAGATAAAGATAATATCAGCGATATGCTTGTTCATTGCATCCCTGCTCCCGGCAATGGGATGGGCACAATCGGCCAGGCAGATCAAAAAAGGAACAACATTGGCTCCGAAAGGGGGGGAGCGCCAACAAGAAGACACCGTTTTTGTAAAACCCCGTGTAGATTCTGTGCAGGTAGCTTTCAGGAAGGTAGCACAGCGGGACCTACCGGGTGGTATATCCGTACTGAACCTGTCGCAATTGATGGAGAAAAATTATTCTACTTCTAGCTTAGAGAATCTTGATGCGCTGTTGCCAGGCTTCACCGGAAACATATGGGGAATGAGTGGATACCTGGTTTTGGTAGATGGTATCCCAAGAGATGCCAATAACATTATGCCTACAGAAATCGATCAGGTTACCGTACTTAAAGGTGTTAATGCCGTTGCCCTTTATGGAAGCCGTGCAGCCAAAGGTGTATTGTACATCACCACTAAAAGAGGTGGTGATTTTGCTCAGAAAGTTAGCGTGCGTGCCAATACTGGACTAAATGTTCCTAAAAGCTACCCGCAATACCTGGGTTCTGCAGAGTATATGACGCTTTATAATGAAGCACGCAGAAATGATGGTTTACCAGAGTTGTATAGCCAGCAAACCATTTATAATTACGCATCAGGCAGTAATCCATACCGTTACCCCAATGTGGATTATTATTCATCAGATTACCTGAAAAATAGCTATGGCCGCAATGATTTTACAGCAGAGATTTCCGGAGGTAACGCAAGAACCCACTATTATACCAATCTGGGCTATTGGTCTGTAGGTTCATTGCTGAACTTTGGTGAGGCAGAAAAAAATAATGGTGCTAACCGCTTTAATGTAAGGGGAAATATTGATGTGAAGCTGAATAAAATGATTTCGCTTAATGTTGATGCGACAGCCAGTTTTTACACGGGCAAGGGCGTAAATGCCGATTACTGGGGAAGTGCGGCAACGGTTCGCCCATATCGTTTTGCACCACTTATTCCCATCAATATGATCGAACCGGGTGATGCAGCATCTTTAGCACAAGCCAATAACAGCAGCAATATCATTAACGGAGGCTATTTGCTTGGCGGAAGTCAGCTGGATCAAAGCAACGCCTTCGCAGGCATTTATGCCGGGGGATTTAACAAAAATGTTTCCCGTCAGTTTCAGTTCAATACCGGGATAAACTTTGATTTAAATTCACTGATGCAGGGGCTTACTTTCAAAACCATGCTTGCTGTAGATTATTCCAGCGCTTTTAATCAATCCTACAACAATACCTATTCTGTTTATGAAGCCGCCTGGAATAATTATGCAGGCATTGATCAGATTTCAAGTCTCACTAAATACGGTAACGATGCGCGGTCTGGTGTACAGAATGTAAGTGGAAGTGCCTACAGGCAAACCATTTCTTTTTCTGGGCAGTTTAATTATAACCGTACCTTTAAAGAGAAACATAACGTTACCGGTACTTTATTGGGTTATGGGTTTAACATCAGTGAATCATCTGTTTATCACGCCACCAATAATGCCAACCTGGGCCTTCAGTTAGGCTATAATTATGATCACCGTTACTATGCAGATTTTAGTAGTGCCTATGTATATTCGGCTAAACTTCCCTTAGCAAATCGTGGGGCATTTTCGCCAACATTATCACTGGGCTGGCGCTTGAGCGAAGAAGCTTTCTTAAAAGGTTCAGCAGTGGTGGATAATTTAAAGATCACTGCATCAGCCGGGATTTTGAATACCGATCTCGATATCAACAATTATAATCTTTATCAAGGTTACTATACTTATAACGATGCCGCCTGGTACAGCTGGCGCGATGGTGGCCTGGTACATACTTTCGATAAAAGAAGAGGGGATAATCCAGACCTTAAGTATCCACAAAGAAGGGAAATCAACCTTGGCATTGAAGGATCACTTTATAAGAACCTGATTAATTTTACCGCTTCCCTGTTCTTTGATCAAACCAAAGGTAATGTGGTACAGCCGGGTATCCTTTATCCATCCTATCTTACCACAGGCTGGCCGGTGTATTCTGATATTCCTTTTGCAAATTACGATAATGACCAACGCCAGGGAGCAGATTTTGGCATTAAAATGAATAAGAAAATTGGTGGTATCGATTGGAGTTTAGGTCTTAACGGAACCTATTATGAAACAAAGGCTACCAAACGGGCAGAATCTTATGAATTTGCTTACCTGAACCGGGCAGGCAAACCACTTGATGCCATCTGGGGATTAGAAAATCTGGGTTTCTTCAGCAGTACTGCAGATATCGCCAGTTCTCCGGCACAGTCTTTTGGAGAAGTAAAGCCTGGAGATTTGAAATACAAAGATCAGAATGGTGATGGCATTATTGATACCCGTGATGAAGTATATCTGGGCAAAGGCGGATGGCTGGGTGCACCGCTTACCTTTGGGGTAAACCTCACGGCCAAATGGAAAAACTTAACGCTTTTTGTATTGGGTACAGGCAAGTATGGCGCCAAAGCCATGAGAAACAGCAGCTATTTCTGGGTAGATGGAGAAGACAAATATTCCATTGTAGTGAGAGACCGCTGGACACCACAAACGCAGTCTACAGCATTATATCCAAGACTAACTACAGCCAATAGTGATAATAATTTCCGTTCATCAGATTTCTGGTTATACAGTACCAGCCGCTTCGATCTGTCTAAAGTGCAGTTATCTTACCAGTTTCCGGCAAGCTTATTTCAGAAAGGATTTGTAAGAGAGTTGGGCATGTATGTAAGTGGAATGAACCTCCTAACCATAGCACCTGAACGTGAAATTCTGGAACTCAACATCAGTTCATCCCCTCAAACGCGGTTCTACAACCTCGGTGTAAAGGCAATGTTTTAACAATTGATAATTATATTGATATGAAAAAATTACAACTTCTTATTTGCATGGCCGCACTACTCTTCTCTGCTGGCTGCAAGGATATGTTGGAACCGGAGATTGAGAATAACCTTGATCTGGAAAGTACCTATAACAATGCTACCTATGCCCAAGGTTTGCTGCTTAATGGCTATACACGCATTCCAACCAACAGCTGGTCATTTAATGATGTGGCTACTGATGATGCGGTAACCAATGATAAAAATAATGCTTACCTGAAAATTGCCACCGGGCAATGGACAGCAATTAATAATCCGCTATCTCAATGGACGAATGCCAGGGCTGCTATTCAATACCTGAATTTATTCTTATCCATAACTGATCAGGTAAAATGGACGGTAGATCCGGCTATCAATAAAATGTTTAATGACCGGATGAAAGGAGAGGGCTATGCACTCCGGGCCATGTTTAATTATTACCTGTTGCAGGCACATGCGGGAAAAGGAAGCAACGGACAGCTTTTAGGTATCCCGATTGTGCTTCAGCCTGAAAAGCTTGATGCAGATTTTAATCAGCCAAGGGCAACCTTTGATGCCTGCATGGAGCAGATTTACAAAGACCTTGACCTGGCAGAACAATTGCTACCGACTGATTTCGAAGATGTAGCCAGCGAAGCGCAGGTGCCTGCTAAATATGCCGGTGTAGGTAAAGATAATTATAACCGCGTTTTTGGTTATTATTTCAGAGGTCGTGTTACAGCAAGAATAGCAAAGGCGATCAAAGCAAAAGCTTCCTTACTTGCCGCAAGCCCGGCTTTTAATCCTTCGGCAGTTTCGAAATGGGAAAAGGCCGCAAATGATGCTGCTACAGTAATTGATCTTAAGGGCGGATTGGTGAATCTGAACGTTAACGACATTAAATGGTATGATAAAGATTCAGGTATTGAAGGACTTGCTTCAGGTGTAAATCCTTCGGAAATCCTTTGGCGAAGTGATGTAGGTAGCAGTAACGACCTGGAAAGAAATAACTTTCCACCAACACTTTTTGGAAGTGGAAGGGTAAATCCCACTCAAAATCTGGTTAATGCTTTTCCTATGGCAAATGGTTATCCAATAACGGAAGCGAACAGTGGTTTTGCAGCGGCAAGTCCTTATGATAATCGTGATCCCAGATTAAAACTTTATATCCTGGTTAATGGTGGTACCGCCGGTACTGCTGGAACCGCAATCAATACCACTGCAAACGGCCCAACCAATGATGCCTTGAATAAAGTAGAAACCTCTACCCGAACTGGTTATTACATGCGGAAGCTTTTAAGACAGGATGTTAACCTGAACCCTTCTTCAACCACCAACCAAAGGCATTATAACCCACGGATTCGGTATACCGAAATCTACCTCGCTTATGCTGAAGCGGCAAATGAGGCTTGGGGGCCTTTAGCAGGTGGCACCCATAGCTATTCAGCTTATGATGTGATCAAAGCCATCCGCAGAAGGGCAGGTGTGGGCACCACCAATAACGATCCTTACCTGGAAACCATTAAATCAGAAAAGGGAAAAATGAGAGAACTGATTAGAAATGAACGGAGACTGGAATTGTGTTTTGAAGGTTTCAGGTTCTGGGATCTTCGCCGCTGGAATGCCAACCTGAATGAAGTTGCCCAGGGTGTAAGCATTACAGGTACAGCTTTTACGCCAATTAATGTAGAAAACAGGGCTTACCAAAGTCATATGGTTTATGGCCCGGTGCCTTACAGTGAAATCTTAAAATATAATAACCTGATCCAAAATGCAGGGTGGTAGCCATCTATCATGCATATAATGTTTAAAAACTGAAGAAAGATGAAAAAGAGAATGATATTTTTACTGGCCATTTCCGCATTTCTGGGATCATGTAAAAACCAGGAGTGGGAGTTTCCGGATTATGGTAGCCAGTCCGTATATTTTGCCTATCAGAGTCCGGTTCGTACCATTACCCTTGGTGAAGATTTATATGATACTTCAATGGATAATCTCCACAAGTGTGAAATTATGGCCACCACAGGCGGTGTTTATGAAGTGAAGAACGATGTTAGCATAGGTGTGGCTATTGATAATTCACTGGCTAGCGGACTTAGCTTTGGTGGTTCTGGAGATGTAATGGCAATGCCGGCAAGCTATTATAGCCTGCATGGTAATTCGATTACCATTGCTAAAGGCAAAATTGCCGGGGGCGTTCAGGTGCAGCTTACCGATGCTTTTTTTGCTGATCCGCTGGCGCTGAAAAACACGTATGTGATTCCGTTACGGATGACCTCCGTACAAAATGCAGATAAGATTCTGGAATCAAAAAACTATACCCTTTATGCCATTAAGTATATTAATACCTGGCATGGCTTTTACCTGCGTAGGGGTAAGGATATCATTTTAGGTAAAAACGGAAATGCCAGTCTGAATCAAACCATTTCCAGGCACATGCCATTTGTAGAAAATGATCAGGTAAACCAGGTGGTAACGACTTCGCTGAAGACCAATACTTTTGATGCCATATTTAAAGATAAGGATAACCGCAACATTACCTGCAAACTCCTCCTCACATTTGATGATGCAGGAAACTGTACCGTTTCTGCTGCAGATAACAGCTTTACTGCAAGCGGAAGTGGAAAATTTGTGAAAAAAGGAGAGAAGAACAGCTGGGGAAATACCGATAGAGATGCACTATATCTCAACTACAACATTAACCTCGCCAATATATCTGTAACCACTACAGATACACTTGTGATGCGCAACCGTGGTGTAACCATGGAGACTTTCAACCCGGTAAAAAAGTAACACGCTTAGCCAAAATAAAAAATGAAAAATATTTATAAAATGGCCATTATCATCGGTATTCCGGTTTTATTGGCTTCCTGTAAAAAGCATGAAGCATTGGGTTTTTCGGTTGAAAAGCCTGCTACTATTGCGGCACAGGAACAAATTAATGCTTATAAAGAGCTCAAATCCTATGTTAACTGGTCAAATTCGCCAAATTTTAAACTTGGGGTAGCCACTTCCCTTACAGATTATAACAGTAAGGGCGTATTGTACCGATTGGCAAACAGTAATTTTAACCAGATTGTGATCGGGTATGAAATGAAACATGGTGCCGTAGTTAAAAATGACGGGAGCCTGGACCTGGATAACGTTAAAAAACTACTGGAAACGGCTAAGGCTGCAGGGATGGAAGTTTACGGCCATACGCTTTGCTGGTATGCCAACCAAAATGCCACCTACCTGAATGGACTGATTGCGCCAACAATTATTCGCGGAACCAGCGGCCCGGCGCTGGAAGATAACTTAATCGCTAACCCTGAATTTGAATCAGGAAACATTACAGGTTGGTTTGGCTGGGGCAATGGCTCAGTTAGAGAAGTATCAGCCAAAGGTGATGGATATGGTGGTTCTGGTTATGCGCTTACCATGTCTAACCCCACAAAGGTAAATTCATGGGAAGCACAAACGGCATATGATTTTACCACGCCATTAAAAAGTGGTTCAACCTATAAGCTTAGCTTTTATGTAAAGGCTAGCGTTGCAGGTTCTATGTCTGTAGCGGCACAAGAAACCAAAAGTTACGGTGCAGATGATTTTGGATCTTTTAACCTCACCACCGACTGGAAACTGGTACAGATGGAAAAAACCATCACAGCTGGAGACCGGACGCGCTTCCTTTTTAGCTTTGGCGCATATGCCGGAAAAGTTTATATGGACAAGATTTCATTGAACCGGGTTAACCCAAATGGTGGTGACAAGATCATCGAAAAAACTGCAGACGAGAAGAAGGTCATTCTAACAGCTGCGCTGGATAAGTGGATGTCTGGAATGCTGGGTGCCAGTAAAGCTTATGTAAAGGCATGGGATGTGGTTAATGAGCCCATGTCTGATTATCCGGATCCAACCCAGTTAAGAACAGGTGTCGGCAAAACGACCATAGCTGCTGATGAATTTCATTGGGCTGACTATTTGGGGAAAGATTATGCCGTAACAGCTTTTAAATTGGCCAGACAGTACGGTAATGCATCTGATATCCACTTTATTAATGATTATGGATTGGAAAGTAGCCTGGTGAAGTGTAAAGGATTAATCGATTACGTTCAATATATAGAAAGCAAGGGCGCTAAGGTAGATGGGATAGGTACACAAATGCATATGGGTACCGAAACTGATAAGGCAAAAATTACAGAAATGTTTAAAATGCTGGCGGCTACAGGTAAGCTCATTAAGGTTTCTGAACTTGATCTTGGTGTGTCCAACAAGAAAACTGCAGCCGTAACCAGTGCAGAATACTTGGCCCAGGCAGATATGTACCGTTACGTGATCGAAAAATACTTTGAAATCATTCCGGCAGCTCAACGCTATGGAATAACCATCTGGAGCCCTTTGGATAGTCCTTCCGGTTCATTTTGGAGGGCCGGAGAACCGATTGGCCTCTGGACAGAAGGTTTTATTCGTAAGCCTGCTTATACTGGTGTAGCAGAAGCTTTAAAAGGAAAGTAAACACTATAAAAATATCATTGTTATTTTGCTGATAATTCCCAGAATGATTTTTAGGGACAGGTTTGCTAACCTGTCCCTCATTTCCATAAACATGAAAAAAAATGATCTTGAATAGTTGGTAATGTATGATTAAATAGCCTAAAATATTTTCATTTTATAGGATACAAATGTTGATTTTTTAATTAAAATTTATAAAACATGAAAAATACAATCGATTGCATTTTTCATGTTCTGTTTTTTGGTTTATTTTAAAAATATGGCCTGAAAGGCTGTGTTTGATAAAAAATGAAATTTTCTTGCACATTTCTACCATAAAAATGTACAATTGAATCATTGTAGAAAGGTTGATCTAAATACCTTTACCTTCATACAGGCTTAACAGCATTTAGTAGTCATTTGGTTTTGCGTTGATTTATGTCTTTACTGACAGGATCTATCAATTTCCTTTTACTTCTGATCGTCTGCTAAAACTCGTTTTTTTTAACCATTATAAACTGTTTTTATGAGAAATGAAACTTTACGATTTATTGTAAGACCTCATTGGAGATTTTCTATAAGTCTCCCCAAAATTGCACTTGCAGCAATTTTAATGATCTTCACGCTGGCCGCACAGGCGCAGACCCAAATTAAAGGGCGTGTATTAGATGATCAGGGAAAACCCCTGCCAGGAGTAAGCATTCTGGTGAAGGGCACATCCACGAGTACAACTGCATCCAACACCGGTAACTTCAGCATTTCAGTACCCTCAGCCAGTTCGGTATTGGTGTTCACTTATATTGGTTTTACCAGTAAAGAAATTCCGGTTCGCAACCAAACGGAGATCAATGTAACTTTATTGCCGAGTGCAGCAGAGCTTGAGCAGGTGGTGGTAGTGGGTTATGGTACACAGCGTAAAGAAGCCGTAACCGGATCAGTAGCCAATATATCTGGCGAAAAGGTTCGTGAAGTTCCGGCACCTAATATTGCCCAGGCCATTCAGGGACGTATAGCAGGTGTTAATATTTCACAAACTTCAACCAAACCTGGTGCAACCATGCAGATTCTCATTCGTGGAGCGCGTTCACTTTCTGCCAGCAATGATCCGTTGGTGGTATTGGATGGGATTCCTTTTCCAGGTTCAATCGGTGATATTAATCCAAATGATATTAAGAGTATAGATATCCTTAAAGATGCATCCGCAACAGCGATTTATGGGTCAAGAGGTGCGAATGGTGTAATCTTGTTAACCACAAACCGTGGCCAACAGGGTGCACCTGCTCAGGTTAGTTATAATTCCTATACGGGTTTACAAACACTTTTTGCAAAATATCCGATGATGAATTCGAAGGAATTAATTGCACTGCGTAAAGCAGCAGGTTTGTTTACGACTAATGGGGTAGATGAATCTAATGACACCGATACGGATTGGCAGGATTTATTCTATAACAAATCTGCCGTAGTAACCAGTCATGATGTAGGCGTATCAGGTGGTTCTGCTACAGGGAACTATAGCTTTGGCGGTGGTTACTATAAGAATCAAAGTTTAATTCCTACACAGCAATATACCAGGTATTCGATGAAAGCATCCCTGGATCAGCAAATTGGTAAGCTTTTCCGCATTGGTTTCACCAGTAACAATAACTATAATCTAAGCGAAGGCAACCAGGTAGGTGTTTATGGCGTGCTGAGCAATACGCCAATGTCAAATCCGTATAATGCGGATGGAAGTTTAAAAAGAACCATCAGAATGCCACAGGATGAATCGTGGATTTACACCAATCAATCTACTAAAGATCTTAGTGATAAATGGCTAAATGAAACACGTGGTTTTGCTACCTATAATTCATTTTATGGAGAGGTTAAAATTCCGGGGGTGGAAGGATTAAAATACAGGGCCAACCTGGGACTTGATTTTATTCAGAATAATAATGGCAATTATACAGGTGTTGGAATTGGAAGTGCTACCGCAACCACAGTTTCTACAGCAGGTGTGAGCAATTCACAAACTTACCACTGGACGCTTGAAAATTTATTAACATACGACCGTACCTTTTCAGAAAAACACAATATTAACGTTGTGGCATTATATTCTGCCGAGCAGAATAAATTTAATTCCTCTTCCATGTCAGCACGAGATATTCCTTCAGATGCTTTCCAGTTTTATAACCTGGGTCAGGCCAATGGCGAATTAACGATTGGAAATGGAAATTACAACTTAAGCGGATTAATGTCATACATGGGAAGGGTAATGTATTCCTATGATAATCGTTATTTAATCAGTGCAACCCTCAGGTCTGATGGCTCATCACGCCTGGCACCAGGACACAAATGGAATACCTATCCAGCTGTTTCAGTAGGGTGGAACCTGATGAATGAACCTTTCATGAAAGGCATTACAGCTATTGACAAGTTAAAGATCAGAGTAGGTTACGGACAAACATCAAACCAGTCGGTAAATCCTTACCAAACACTAGGTTTATTAAGTACAAGGCCTTATAATTTTGGCGATACGAACTATGCGATAGGTTACTATGTTTCACAACTTCCAAGTCCGAGTTTGGGATGGGAATATTCACAAACCTGGAATTATGGTTTAGATTTCTCTGTATTAAAAAACAGAATCAACGGTACATTTGAATATTATGTAACCAATACCAATGATATTTTATTGGGTATTGCCTTGCCTCCAACTTCAGGTGTGGGAAGTTATACGGCAAACATCGGACAAACACAGAATAAAGGTTGGGAACTGAGCGTGAACGGTAACATCTTCAACAATAAAGATGGCTGGTCATGGGATGTAGGATTCAACCTTTCTGCAAACCGAAATAAACTTGTTTCACTAGCTTCCGGACAAACCAGAGATGAAGGAAATGCTTGGTTTGTAGGTTATAACATCAATGCCATTTATGATTACGAAAAAATAGGATTATGGCAGGCTGGTGATCCTTACCTAAGTACTTTGGAACCAGGTGGTAACGTTGGTATGATCAAGGTTAAATACACTGGTGATTACGATGCTACAGGGAAGCCTACAAGGGCAATTGGAGCTGCTGACAGACAGATTATGAATGTAGATCCAAAATTATCAGGCGGTTTTAACACCCGGGTAGCCTATAAAGGGTTTGACCTGAATGTGGTTGGTTTATTCAAAGATGGCGGCATCCTGATCAGTACCTTGTATGGTTCTTCAGGTTACCTGAATCTTTTATCAGGAAGAAGAAATAACGTAAAGGTAGATTACTGGACGCCAGATAATACAGGTGCTAAATATCCGAAACCAGGTGGTATTGCAAGTGGTGATAATCCAAAATACGGCAGTACATTAGGTTATTTTGATGCGTCATTCTTAAAAATCCGTACCATTTCTTTGGGCTATGATTTTAACCGCGACTTAATAAAGGATTCGAAAGTGAGACTTAGAATGTACTTAACTGTTCAGAATCCATTTGTAATGTTCTCTCCATATTATAGAGAATCAGGCATGGATCCGGAAACCAATTCATATGGCGATGAAAATGCTGCGGTAACTTCATACCAGAGAAGGTTTTTAACTGTAGGTACCAATACGCCATCTACGCGTAATTATGTTGCCGGCCTTAACTTAACTTTTTAATATACCAATATGAAACGTATACACTTCAATATAACTTTAGGGGTTTGGCTAGGAATGGTCATGTTCTCTGGCTGTAAAAAAATTCTTGATGAAGAACCACGCAGTATTTTTACGCCCGATTATTTTAAAACCGTAACAGGTGTAAATGGCGGGCTTACCGCAATGTATGGTCACTTGCGTAACATTTACGGACAGGCTTATTACTATAATTCACTGATTACAGGTACAGATGAAGCCACCTGGGGTAAAGATGCCGATGGTAACTTTAAAGACATGGATTGTTCAGGTGTAGGATCTATTCTTTCTACCAGTTATCCAAGCAGCGTATTGTGGACCGAAGCTTTTCCAAATATCAATACGGCCAGTGGTGTAATTGAAAATGCAAGTGCTGCGGGCATCTCCAGTGCATTGGTAGCAGAAGCCAGGTTTTTCCGTGCTTTTGATTATTTCATGCTGGTACAAACCTTTGGAGGTGTACCACTTGATTTAGGTGGAGGTGAACTTAAGTTTAATATTAATCCGGTGAGAACTTCTACCCGGAATACTGTGCCAGTGGTTTATACCAAAGCTGTATTTCCAGACCTGTTGCAGGCCGTTGCTGATTTGCCTGCTACTGCAAGGGTTATTGGTGGCGTAACCAAAACTACAGCAAGACTCTTTTTATCTAAAGCATACTTGACTTACGGATGGTGGTTACAAAACCCAAATAATATCCCTACTTATCCAACTACCAACAGAACCGATCCTGATGGACATGATGCCAACTGGTATTTTCAACAGGCTTATGATGTTGCTACAGCGGGTATTGAGAACCCTGGAGCTAATGGCTTGGTTGATACTTATTATGATGTTAATCTGGGTCCAAATGACCGCAATAAAGAAATGTTGCTTTATGCTGATCACACGCAAAGCAGTGAGCGGTATAACGGAGGTAGTTTAACTTTTGGAAGTGGTGGTGCGCCGGATAATTTCTCTGGATGGATGATGACCTGGAATTATACCAACCTGAGAAGTGGTGGCATCAGTTCAGTTCAACGTGAAGCGGAACAACATCTTGGTCGCCCATGGAACCGTATGGCTCCAACCATCGAAGTGTTTAAAAATACTTTTGCTGATAAAACCCTTGATTCTCGTTACGATGGAACCTTTACTACCGTATACCGTGGTAACTGGCCAAAAGGCTATAATCCGCCAGAATCTGCACCTGCTTCATTGGTCAATGCCAACGGCATGTCAATTGTTCCGGGCAATGCAGTATTAAGCTTTTTAGATACGGATAATAGTGCCATTACTTACCCAACTGGTGCCGGAGCCAGCAACGTTGGTGCCGGAACTTTGCCAGGAAGATCTGATTATGTGATTGCACCAGGTGGCATCAGCAGAATTGTCTATCCGGGGCTTTGGAAACTGGGTCCTTACCGTACGGATAATGGAACAGGACTAGGTCAGCCAAATGCCGGCAGTACACGCCCTTATCCAATTGCCAAATTCTCTGAACTGTATTTTGTTGCTGCAGAAGCTGCTGTAAAAGGAGCTACTGCAAAAGCGGGCAAAAGTGCACGTGAATTGATTAATGTAATCCGTGCCCGCGCCGGAAAATGGCGTTGGAATAATAATGGGAATGTAGCTAAAGTACAAGATAACAGTGCAGCGATGGTTGCTGCCACGCCAGCCACCATCGATATTAACTATATTCTTGCAGAGCGTTCTCGCGAATATTATGGTGAGGGGTACAGACGATTTGATTTAATCAGAACTCAAAAATGGGCTGAATTATCCACTACTTATAGCATTGCCGGTATCAATTATGGTGATCATACACCCGTAACGGTTACCAGAACCATTACACCAGCTTTATATCTGCGTCCGATTCCTCAGGATCAGATTGACAAAATGCAAATGTCAGATGCTGATAAAAAGGCCTATCAGAATCCAGGATATTAATCCTTAAAAATCAGGCAGATTGTTCTACGGAATAATCTGCCTTTTTTTATATCCGTTTTTATGGAGAAACAGGTTCAATTCAATCTGCCATACAATACCATTCCCAACAGAAAACCTGAGATAAAATAATTTGAGAACCCAATGAAACAATTTCTTCTGAGCCTGATGCTATGCGTAGTTTTTTATCTTCCGCTAAGGGTTGCAGCGCAAAATCCCATTGTACAAACCCATTATACGGCTGATCCTGCACCTTTGGTTTATAACGGAAAACTTTATTTATACACCAGCCACGATGAGGATAACTCCACCTGGTTTGTAATGAATAACTGGAAATTATACACCACAGAAGATATGGTCAATTGGACCGATCACGGTGCTGTAGCATCATATGAAACCTTTGATTGGGCCATTGGTGATGCCTGGGCCATTCAGGTGGTGGAAAGAAAAGGTAAATTTTATTTGTATGCACCTGTTAAATCCAGGGATAAAAGACGTTCGGCAATCGGTGTTGCAGTGGCAGATAATCCACATGGACCATTTTATGATCCACTGGGGAAACCTTTAATTAGTGTTAGTGATGGCGATATTGACCCTACAGTATTTATCGATGCGGATGGAAAAGCCTATCTCTATTGGGGAAATCCAGATTGCTATTATGCCGAACTTAATGATGATATGATCTCGCTCAAAGGCGAGGCGGTTCGTGTACCCATGACGGTGGCATCTTTTGGCAAACGTGAAGCTAACGGGCGCCGCCCAACATTATATGAAGAAGGACCATGGTTATATAAGCGAAACCCTTTATACTACCTCTTTTGGGCGGGTGGACCGATACCTGAACACCTGGGCTATTCTACCAGTACAAGTCCGAAAGGGCCCTGGAAATACAACGGTACACTAATGCCTCCAGAAGGTAAAAGTTTTACCAATCATCCAGGGGTGGTCAATTATAAAGGAAAAACATATCTCTTTTACCATTCGGGTGCCTTGCCTGGCGGGAATGGTTTTAACCGCTCTGTTGCCGTACAGGAAATGAACTTTAATAAAGATGGCAGTATAGCACCCATGAAAATGACTGATGGAATTGCTAAACCCCTGCAAAATTTAAATCCCTATCAAAAAGTGGAGGCCGAAACCATTGCCTGGTCTGAAAACATAAAAGCTGCTGAAAATAAAAATGTAGGTGTTTTTGTAACGGCAAAGAAGAACCTGGCCTATATTAAGGTTAAATCTGTAGACTTTGAAGCTACGGGTGCTTCAAAATTTACAGCCAGGGTTGGCACCACACACAATTCTGATGTAACCATGGAAGTACATGCTGATGGCTTAAATGGTCCTCTACTTAGTACGGTTAAAGTCCCGCTGACTGGCGGCAATAACCGCTGGGCTGTTGTTTCAAACCCTGCAAGCAAAATCACTGGCATCCATGATCTTTACTTTGTTTTCAAGGGCAAAGCAGAAACAGATCTTGCCTTTTTTGATTACTGGATGTTTACGAAATAAGTTTGAATACCTCCAGCCAGCTTAATACCTGCTGAACTTTTTATTATGATCACCTCATTAAACTAAAATACGCATGTCATGAACAACATAAAATTATTTGTCCTTAGCATTTTAATATTTATTTCGGTTGGAAGTTGCTGGGCACAAACATCAACTCATGAGGAGACGATATGGCTTGATATGCTGGATTTGACATCAGCCACCCAGGGAAATGGCACACCTCAAAAAAACAAATCTGTAGATGGTAAAACCATGACCATTGCAGGTACAACCTTCGATCGTGGATTTGGAACACATGCCGAAAGTTCTTTACTGATTTTATTAAACGGAAAGGCCAATTCATTTTCAGCAGAGGTGGGTATAGATGATGAAATAAGCGGGCATGAACCTGCTGCCGAGTTTATACTGGTGGCAGATGGTAAAAAGATCTGGTCGAGCGGAATAATGCACCTGGGCGATAAAGCAAAGCCTTGTGAAGCTTCACTCAAAGGCATACAAAAACTGGAATTAGTTGTGGCAGATGGGGGTAACGGAAATTATTATGATCATGCAAATTGGGCAAATGCAGCGTTCAAAGCAACTGGTGTTAGTACTTTTGCTACCCTTAATCCAATTCCGGGTATACCTTATATCCTTACACCGAAAACCTCTCTTTTACCCAAAATCAATAGTGCCAGTGTTTTCGGCGTAAGACCTGGTTCACCATTTCAGTTTATGGTGGCGGCGACGGGTGAAAGGCCAATGAAATTCTCTGCCAGCGGATTACCTGTCGGATTAAAATTAGATCCAAGCACCGGCATCATCACTGGATATGTGAAGGAAAAAGGTGCATTTTCGGTGATTTTAAATGCGGTAAATGCAAAAGGAAAAGCTAAAAAAACTATGCGAATTGTTTGTGGAGATCAAATTGCACTTACGCCACCCATGGGCTGGAACAGCTGGAATTGTTTTGCTGATCAGGTTTCTACAGATAAAGTGAAGCGTGCAGCGAATGCGATGATCAAAAGCGGACTGGTGAATCATGGCTGGACTTATATTAATATCGACGATTTCTGGCAGAATAATAAAGATGCTAAAGATCCTTCCATCAGGGGTGAACTTCGTGATCAGGCAGGAAACATTGTACCCAATTCACGGTTTAAAGACATGAAAGGGCTTGCAGATGAAGTTCATGCTATGGGCTTAAAAATCGGATTGTATTCTAGTCCGGGGCCATGGACTTGTGGCAGTTGCACCGGGAGTTATGGGTATGAAAAACTAGATGCAGATACTTATGGCAAATGGGGTTTTGATTACCTTAAATATGATTGGTGCAGTTACGGTCATGTCATTAATGGCATGCCCAATAACGATCCTTATAAAATTGGTGCCTTATCATATAAAGGTGGAAACGACCTGGCTACCGCGATGAAACCGTTTCAGTTAATGGGCGATGCACTTAAAGCCCAGCCACGGGATATTGTTTTCAGTCTCTGTCAGTATGGAATGTCTGATGTTTGGAAGTGGGGTAATTCCGTTGGCGGCACCTCCTGGAGAACTACCAATGACATTACTGATACCTGGACGAGTGTCAAAAACATCGCACTGCAACAAGATCAGGCGGCAGCATGGGCCAAGCCTGGCAACTGGAATGATCCGGATATGTTGGTAGTAGGTACTGTGGGTTGGGGTAATCCGCACCTTAGTAAACTCAGGCCAGATGAACAATACCTTCACTTTAGCTTGTGGTGTCTTTTTTCTGCACCATTACTGATTGGCTGCGATATGGAAAAATTAGACGATTTTACCATGAATCTGCTTACCAATGATGAAGTGATTGCCATCAATCAGGATCCCCTTGGTAAACAAGCTACCTGTGTGCAAACCATTGGCGATGTCCGCATTTATGTAAAAGCATTGGAAGATGGCAGCCATGCAGTTGGATTTACCAATTTTGGTCAGGAGAAAATGGTATTGAACTATAGTGATTTTAAAAAGTTAGGTCTGAAAGGAAAATTAAAGGTTCGGGATTTATGGCGTCAAAAGGATCTGGTATCAATAAATATCGAAAAAGATAAACTTCCGTTGAGTATACCTGCCCATGGCATATTGCTGTACAGGTTTGCTGCGAAATAGCGGTTTAATTATTTGTGAATTGTTTGTGTTTTAACGGGAGATTTGATAATTCTTAATTGATTTTAACAAAAATGCCCCATTTATAGCGTATTCAAATGTAGATAATTAATCAAACTTAGTTTTAACACGCCACATAACCATAAATACCCTTTTCATTTCCATTAGAATAAAAAAATATGAACCCCTTTTAAAATTGAAGCAATTTACCAGATGACCTTTTGAGGATTAAGCGGTCATTAAAAAGTCTTATTCCTTCCTGGACGTGCTTTATCAACTAATTTTAGTTACATTACTCCTGACAGGCATATTTTTACTTAAGAGCGTGTAATGCAAGATAAAAATTCGAAGATTAGTGAACTGATAGAACTTAACGATGAGTTAGAGAATTATTTTCGCAATACCATCATTCCATAGCTTTTTGTTGATTCTAATTTAGTGCTTCGGAAATTTACACCGCCTGCCATGAAGCAATTTAAGCTTCATCAAAATGACATCGGAAAATCCATTACTGAAGTGAAAGATAATTTTCGCTTTCCCAGCATTGTAGATAATATTGAACAGGTAATTCATACAGGTGAACTTTTAGAGAAAGAGATTCAAACGGTTGATATGCGCTGGTTCCAGATGAATATTCTGCCCTATATTGTGATAAAAAATAATAAAACCAATGGTGTAATTATTACTTTCATTGATATTACTTCCAGAATCCGAGATCTTAAGGAGCAGGAGAAATTAATTATGGAGCATGAGTTGTTATTAGATACCATTTCGCATGATATTAAAACACTATTAACCAGCTTAGGTTTAACCATTGAAATGCTGAAGAAGGTGCCGGAAAAGGGAATGGAAAAATTTCAGATTTTACTGGAGAAAATTGAGACCGGGCTTTTAAAAATTAAAGGAATTATTATAGATCTAACTGATGCCAGAAAAACTGAACACCATTATAAGGCCATAGAAGAGCTATTGGATATTGAACAGATTCTGGAAGATGTTCGACTTACACTGGCTGCTCAGATATTGGAATCTAACGCGATTATAAAATGGGAAGTTGCGCATTCAGAAATTGTTTTTGTTCGCCGTAAGCTGAGAAGCGTGCTTTATAACCTGATTAACAATTCAATTAAATACAAAAGTGCCGGCCGGGTGCCAGAGATATTGATCGAAACCTATATAGAAGGTGATTATTTTGTACTTAGTGTTTCTGATAACGGCAGGGGAATAGCATAGAATAATCTTGAAAAGATATTTAAAAAATAAGAACGCATTGCTAACGATGTGGAGGGAACGGGTGTTGGGCTTCACCTGGTTAAAGAGATTGTAAATTTATCTGGTGGAAAAATCGAGGTTGAAAGTGAACTGGATAAGGGTACGGTTTTCAGGATTTACCTGAAAAACCAGAACCCCAATATCAGTGATGATGCAGATATTTCATCCAATAAGGCGTAAAAATTTAAGGATGCTCTGCTAAATACCTTTTAACTGGAGGATCATCTACCTTAATCTTTTTCGCAATGTTGCCTCAATTGCTTTGGTCCCTGTGGCCATATAAATGCAGTGGTTTGTTTTTTCCAGCCCATACTTTTATAAAAATTATCAGCCCCGGGTGCTGCACTTAAATTTACAAAATGATAATTATCCAATTGATTATTTAGGGTGGTAACAATATACTTACCCAAACCTTGTCCCTGGTAATCCGGATCTACTACCACATCGGCCAGCATGGCATAATAACGGCCATCTCCAACCACTCTTCCAAAAGCGATAATTACCTCTTCATGGTAGATAAATAGGGTATGGGTACTTAATTTAAAGGCGCTTTCTATTTCTGTTGCCAAGCGATGTTTCCAATTAATTTTTTGAAATAAATGCAGTACATGTGCCCAATCTATACTGGCTAAATCGGGATTAATTTGAGTGGGATATGTTGGGTTAACCATAGTGGTCATCATGATTTTTTTTTAATTAAGCGCGTAAAGTTGAACATTTTTTATGAGCCTGGCGGGTATGTAATTTATAAATAGGGTTCTACCAGTGTCATGGCATCTTCAATGGCCTCAGCATATGGCAGATATAATTTTCTTGCGTGTGGGTTAAGTGCATCGGCATCCCATAAGCCGGAGTGGTGCCAGTAATGGAGGTGATCCCAATCTGGCCTGTCAATGATCGGGTAGAGGCAAATCCCTTTTAAAGGAATGCCAAGCTTTAAGGTTTTTACACACTCTTTAGCGATAAGTTCAATCCAGTTTGGGCGGTGTTCACCAGGGTGGCTGGTTTCGGTTAATACGATTGGTTTACCATAGCGCAGGTAGGCTTCCTCAAATAAATCGGAAAGTCCTCTCCATCGGGGATCAGGATCAAGATTTGCCCAGGGTAAGCCCGAAAAATCACTCGCCACCCATTGATTGTTGTAGTAAAAGTTAAAACCCATGTAATCGATAAGTTCAGGTGAACCGCCAAGCTCGGGGCAGATTTTTCCGGCGAGCATGTCGGTTGCCTGGTATTGGAAATCATGATCTTGTTTGGCCTGCATTACCATATCCATTGTGGCATCCAGCGCGGGTACAATATTTACGATAGGTTCTGTCGTCATAATCCAGGCTTCCGGATCGATTTCCTTAATGGCTTTGATGGCCTGGATATAGGCACGAACGAGTGCATATTTTACATCCCAACCCATTCCGCGGGCATATGGTGTGGTGCTGGCATGATCGCCACCCAGCCATGATATGAAACCCACTTCATTAATCGGGGTAACAATGAGCTGTTGGCCTGGGCAATAATTTTTATAGAAAGTGGCAAAAGCCGAGCAAACATCTACAAAACGCATCAGGAAATGGGGATGTAGCGGACTCAAATCTACCGGGTATCCGAAATGGCAGATATCCCAGATTTGTTGTACGCCGGTAGCCCTTGCGGCATCCATCATCAGGGCTACTGTAGAAAAATCATATTCGTATGGTTTGGTTTCAATATGGCTCCATCGGATGCCTTCTCTTACGGTATAAATACCCATGCCTAACAAACGCTGATAATCTTCTTTTACCTGAGCGATGTGACCTGTTTCGGTTAACAGATCTACGCGGTTTCCATAGTGGTTGAGCTGATCAGAACATTCATAACCGGCCATCCAAAATGACCGGAAAGGATAAATATCTTTCATTAGCTAGCCAATAGTTTATCGGTTTCAAAAAGGGTCCACAACATTTTTTTCTTCATATCTTCAAAGGTATTATCCCATGATTTATCTTCCAGGAAGGTATCAACCTGTGCTAACCACTCTTCCTGATCAGCTGCTAGTAGTGCTTGTTCAATGGCCACAATAAATTCATCAGGATCAGAGGCGATATTTACCATTCCTGAAATTCCATAGGGCTTAACTACATCACGAATGGGGGTAGATACCACTCTTTTGCCTGCAGAAAGGTACTCTGGCGTTTTAGTCGGACTGATAAAACGGGTAGACTGGTTAATGGCAAATGGAATGAGGGCTACATTCCAGCCAGAAAGATAGGCTGGTAATTGCTGATATGTTTTTTGGCCGAGGTAATGGATATTATGGGCTTGAGGTAGCTGATCCATAGATACTTTAACTACGGGACCTAATAAGACAATTTGCCATTCGGGTCTTTTTAATGCGAGCTGGCGGATCAGTTCTGCATCAAAACGTTCGTCAATAACACCAAAGAAGCCTAATTTAATTCCAGTTATCGATTCCTGATCTGTAGGTTCAAGTGCAGTTGTCCGTGCGAGGGCAAAATGTGCTTTATCAATGCTGCTGGGGAAAACATGAATATTGTTGTGGTGTTCTTTTTTAGCTTCGTGAAGGGAATGCCCTCCGGTAAAAACAATGTCGGCCGTTTTAAGTAGCTTTTTTTCCATGTCCAAAAGCGCTGGTGGTGCAAAGTCGAATGCCGATAATTCATCCATACAATCGAATACCGTGAGTGCGGCAGTATAATGATCAGAAAACTGGAGTGCCATGGGTGTGTAGTACCAAAAAATCCAGTTGGCAAGATCTTGTTCGCTGAAAAAATCACTGAGCAGATTGCGCATGGCTGTTTTTTGTTCATCACCATCCATTCCTAGTTTAAGATGGGGTAATAAAATCACCAGCTGGTCTGTCCGCTGATCAAAAGAAAGGTGGTTTATTTCTTCTGCATCAAATACTGGCTCTTCCAGTACAAACACATTAATTTGATCTGAAAACCGACTCATAAGGTGTTGCGGTCTCTGGAAAACAAAATCCCACCTCAAATGGGAAAAGCATAATAGGTTTTGTGGCAATAGCTGTTCTGTAATGATCATTTAAATAGTAGATTTAGGTTGAATAGGGAGATTAAAATGAACATTTACGGCCTTCAATGCTGCACCAATAACCTGATGCATATCATAATATTGGTAGGTAGCGAGCCGACCACCGAAGATGACCTTATTTTGAGCCTGCCCGAGGGATTTATATTTCGCGAAGAGTTCATTATTTCGCTGATCGTTAATAGGGTAGTAAGCTTCTTTTTCGGGTGTCCAATCTTCTGGGAACTCTTTGGTGACCACAGTTTTTGGCTGGGTGCCGAATTCAAAATGTTTATGTTCAATGATTCTGGTATAAGGCACTTCACGTTCCGTATAATTAATTACGGCATTTCCCTGATGGTTTTCCTGATCTATTACCTGGTGCTCAAACCTTAGGCTCCGGTATTCTAATCTGCCAAACCGGTAATCATAGAACTGATCGATATGGCCGGTAAACACTACCTGATCAGCCATGTTATCCCAGTGATTCCTGTCCTGAAAATAGTCTGTATCCAGCCTTACTTCTGAACCTTCTAATAGTGCATCTGTTAATTTATTATAACCGCCTATCGGGATGCCCTGATATTTATCGTTGAAATAATTATTGTCATAAGTAAAACGAATAGGCAATCTTTTAATAATAAAAGCTGGAAGTTCAGTAGCTGGCCGGCCCCACTGTTTTTCGGTATAGCCCTTAATCAGCTTCTCGAAAATATCGCTTCCAACTAATGAAAGTGCTTGTTCTTGCAGGTTAGATGGTGCAGTAATTTGGGCCTGGCCTATCTGTGACTGGATCTTTTCTTTAGCTTCTTCCGGAGTTTTTACGCCCCATAACTGGTAAAAGGTATTCATGTTGAATGGTAAATTATAAAGCTGACCTTTATAATTTGCCATAGGGCTATTGGTATATCGGTTAAACTCTACAAAAGAATTTACATAATCCCAGATTTGCTTGTTATTGGTGTGAAAAATATGGGCGCCATATTGATGAACATTTATACCTTCTATATTCTCGCAGTATACATTTCCACCTGGATGGCTTCTTTTATCAATGAGTAAGCACTTTTTACCACGTTTGGTTGCTTCGTGGGCGAAAACTGATCCAAATAATCCGCTTCCAACAATTAAATAGTCATATTCTTTACGCATATGGTCTATCGGTTGACCAGCATGTGGTATTTAAATTCATCATATTAAAATTAAGCATCACCTCAAAATCGTCTTGGATTGAAAAAGATCGTTTATAATACTAAAATGGTAGCAAAATCAGCAAGTGATATGGTTTAGCATGGTTCTAATATTAGAGATAGGTGTTACTTTTAGATAACCTTTAATTCATGTGTCTGGTTTAGCTAATCTGATCAAAACTACCGTTATGTGTGATTTATCCGTATTTCTACGGTAAATTAATTATAAAGTTATCACCATTGTTTTAAAACTGAAGTTGAATTCTGTTTTTAAAACTGACGAAGTTTTGCTGCGCTTTGCCTCCGAAACTTCGTAAGTTGATTGATGTTTTATTCAAGTTCCTGATGTTTTTTGCCCCATTCTTCAAGTTGCTGAATGATTGGATTTAATTCATAACCAATGGGTGTAAGCTCATATTCTACTTTAGGTGGCACTTCGGCATATACTTTTCGGGTTAAAATTTTATTTTCTTCCAGTTTCCGTAGTTGCAGGGTAAGCATACGTTCTGTAATGTTTGGCAGTAATTTTTTTAATTCACCAAATCTCAGTTTTCCACTCATTAACCAGGAACAAATCACCAAAGCCCATTGTCCACCTATTATATTGGTGGTGTAGGCTTCTGGACATTCTGCTGCTAATGCTTTTTTGTTGGCGAAATTGGTTGATGTTTCTTTGATCTTAGACATTACTTACATTTTTTATAGTACATAACAATGGGACGCTAACCACTCTAAATTAGGTTCCTTGCTATATGTTTGCAACAGAAAATTTAAAATTTATGAATATGAAAACACTGGTTATTGTGATTCATCCTGATCTTCAAGGTGCTGTAGTTAATAAAAGATGGGTAGAAGAACTGAAAAAATTTCCTGATCAATATGTGATCCACCAATTGCATGAGCGTTATCCTGATGGAATAATTGATGTAGCCTATGAGCAGCAACTGATAGAACAGTATGATCAAATTGTATTTCAGTTTCCTTACTACTGGTTCAATTGCCCCTGGTTATTTAAAAAGTGGTTAGATGAGGTGCTTATTCATGGCTGGGCTTATGGAAGTAAAAGTGGGTATAAAGTTGCTGGTAAAAAAATAGCCCTGGCTATTAGCCTGGGGGTAGATGAGGTTGACTATCAGCCGACAGGGATTTACCACTATCCATTGGCTGAGTTACTGCGTCCGTTTGAACTTTCTTTTGAATATGTTAAGGCCAACTATCTGCCTCCTTTTGCCTATTATGGAATAGACTATAATACTTCTAAAGAGTGGATAGAAAAAAGCGTACAACCCTATCTGGATTTTTTAAATGCTTTGTAATTTTATGAGGTGGTTAACATGTGTTTTTTATAGCCATGCACTGGCATCTATTTGTGATAAGTTTTTTTACAAAAAAGTAAATTTCTTATCACACATCAAGATGGAACTGGCTAAACATAGCGATTTTAGCTACTTAAACTTAGAATAAAATGTCAAAGATTCTTCATGTAATTTCAAGCCCAAGAGGCGAAGCATCCAATAGTATTAAATTGGCGAATGCAATTATAGATCAGTTAAGAGCACAGGATCCTGCTGCAGTTGTTGCGGTTAAGGATTTAACTAAAGCTCCATTCCCACACTTGGAAGAAGCGCATTTAAATGCATTCTTTACACCGGTAGAACACCATACGGAAGAAAACAAAGCGGCGATCAGCCATTCTAATCAGGCGATTCAGGAAATTATGGATGCAGATGTGTTGGTAATTGGTGCACCGATGTATAATTTCGGGATTCCTTCAGTATTAAAAGCGTGGTTTGATCATATTGGCCGTGCCGGGATTACTTTTAAGTATGGTGCAAATGGTCCGGAAGGATTAGTCACTGGAAAAAAAGCATACATTGCTGTTTCTACTGGTGGAATTTATAGCTCTGGAGACGCTGCAGGTCATGACTTTGTTGTTCCTTATATCAAAGCTTATTTGGGTTTTATCGGCATTACTGATGTAAGCATTGTTAGGGCAGAAGGTTTCGCCATCCCTGGTGTACAGGAAACTGCATTGGATAAAGCAATTGATAGCATTGTTTTGTAGATAATTCACATCAAACCTATAAGGTTTTTAAAACCTTATAGGTTTGTTTTATCGAAACTCAGTTATCAAATTTAAGATTGTGCAACATGCAACTCACATGCAACTATCATGCAATAGGGGTGCAATAGGAAGGCAATAGGGACGGGGGATAGAAGCGGATGATATTTTATCAATATTGATTCTTTTTTAGGTTGTATTCTACACAACAAAACCTGGGGACTTTGGGTGTTATTTGTTTTTTAATTACCGGTTACAATCAAACCAAGCGATATTTTCAGACAGATTTTTCTGATCAATTCCAGGTCTATACCTGAATAATCTGCATATTCCTGAAGTGTGATAAATTGATCTTTACGCTTATTCAATAGCAGCTTGAGGTTTTTTACCACTCTTTGTGATTGTGCTACACTTTTGCCTGTTAGTTGACTAACATCTTTTGGATAGATACATCCTCTTTTCATGATTAGTTTAAGGTTACCGCAACAGCGCCAGGTTGGTATGTAATTCATTTAGTGCTGAAAAACTGACTTCCCCAGGCTGGTGCAAAGAATTAGGTTTATTTTGGTGTAAGATCCTGAAAAATAAAAATAATTTCAAATACAAAAAACTAATCACGCGTAACCTAACACATGCTATTATAAACTGCATAACCTCTCTTTTGCAACTTTACTGTTTTAATTTATTTTCACCTTTGTAACCAGATGTTAATCATATTATTATGGCACGTCAGGAAGGAATTATCAAATTAAATGGCCAAATCGGGGATTTGTCCTTTTACAAAACAAAAAACGGTTACCAAGCAAGGGTGAAAAGTGGTGTAAGTGGAAGCCGCATTGCGAGTGACGCTAATTTTCAGCGTACGCGGGAAAACATGGCTGAATTTAGCCGGGCAACAAAAGCTGGAAAGTTTATGCGCACTGTTTTTAAAACTCTTACCAGCCAGCTTGCAGACAATCGGGTAAGTAACAGGTTAATGAAGGAGATGTTTAAAGTAATCAAAGCAGACTCGGTTAATGGGCGTGGGCAGCGGATGGTGCTTGATGCGGAAACAGAACTTTTAACGGGTTTTGAATTTAATATTAATGCGCCTACCAGCACTACTGTAAGTACTACTTATAAGACGGAGATAGACAGGGCTGCAGGGAAATTATCTATTGAGCTGCCTGACTTTAGCGCAAGGGATCTTATTACTTCACCACAGGGTGCTACTCATTTTAAGTTTAGTGCGGCAGCAGCATCTATCCACTTTGAAGCTGAAACGTTTGAATTGAATCTTCAGGAAAGTCCGATGATTGGCATTACGGATGTTTTGGTATATGTATTGCTAAACTGCCAGCTTAAGCCAGCGAGTACGGGCCCATTATTTCTTTTATTTGGTATTGGTTTTTATCAGGAGGTGAATGGAACCTATTATTCATTAAGCAATGGTGCTTATAATGGTTTAACCATTTCACAAATACAAGGTGCGTAGTGGAACTTTTCTTATGCCGAACCTATTTGAAAGGTGGTACAAATGGAAAAATCTATTATTAACATGGGTTAATTTGTGAGCGTATCGAATTGCCATGGCGGAATAATAAGCGAAGTATTAGTTGCATACCTGAAGGCGGCTATTTGCTTATTAAACGTAACCATCCAAAACACGGATTACATGTAAATCCAGATTACATATATAACAATGGTTGCATTATCGATTAAATACTATTAATTCCGATAAGTGTAGATCATTTTATACTTAGAAGATAGATTCAGGGTAAATCGCTAATCTTTTATCAGCTGCCCAATGACATGTCTATTGATTTCTTCCTGAACTACGATATTGCATAAGATAACATCTTTATTATCAAATACCTCAAAATCAAAAAGCCTTGTTAGAACTTTAAATATAACGGCCTTTTTCTCGAACGTAGTATTTGGACCGTTGCCCTTTAAGGTCCTATCGACTTTAAACCCTATATAATCTTCAGGAATTGGTAAATCACTAATGCTATCTGCATGATAACCCTCATCTGTAAGATCCTTTTCATAAGGTCTTCCATTTCCATTTGGGTTATATTCTTGAAATCTAATCCATATTGATTTTTAATCCTGGAACTTTAATCCATTTGCTGCTTTAATCGCCATAAGTTTTTTTAGCAATTACTAAACATGTTTTACCAGACCAAGAGCATCATAACATTCACATATAAACATTGATTAAATCCGTGGATATATAAAGATCTCTAGACGGCAACAAAGAAATAGCACACAGGATTGATTTATACTCAAAAAAAAGCTGCCTCATTTTTTTGAGACAGCTTCTTAAGATTTTTATTTATGTACCAGAACTATGCATGATTTAGTTTATAGTTCTCTCATTAGATTCTTTTAATACAAAATCTACAACTAAAGAATCACCCTTTACTAAGTTAAGCGATTTGGTTGATGAAAGCAAATAGCCAATGTAAGAAGCACGTAAAACAAATTTTCCTGGTTTGAGTTCTAATTTGTACTGACCACTCCGATCGGTTCGTGTCAAAAATGTAGTATCAGTAGATTTTATGGCCACACCTGGTAAAGTTCGATTATTCCTTTCTGTGTCATACACAGTTCCAGTAATAACTACTTTATCGCTTTTGGTTTTAAATAAAGAATGACTATAGGTGCCTTGACGGTTTATCGAACAGCCAACTAAACCAATGTATATTATTGTTATAAACAAAAATTCTTTTTTCATAATTATTTTATTTAAATGCTTAACAACCTGATGGAGTCCCCTTACCTGCCTGAGGTGTTCCAGTTCTATCTGTACCATACTGCTCAGCAACTATAGTATCCAGAATTCTATTTTGATCCGAAACACTAAGGCTCTTATATGCCGGCGTTTGTTCTAATCCTCCCCAGGCCATATCACTATAGAATTGATTCTTCTCTTCAGGACTGGAGAAACTATAATTATGCAGATCACCATATTCTCTCAAACCAGCAGCTATATCGTTTTTGAATTCGATCGTCATTTCAATATGCTGCACATCATTTAGAGTTGGGTGTTTTTGTTTTTCCCATTCTACTAACATATCTGGATAACTTAGTTGAGCAAGAGCTGGATTATTTGCAAAATAGGATACAAGATAAGCATGTACTGCTTCATGAAGCAAAGTCCTAGCTAATGCTAGATCAGTACCATTTTTATATTTAGCTATATCTATTATAGTACTGGCCCCCCGGTGGTTTTGTTTGTAGAACCATTTACATAATCAGGTAAGGTTCCATTTTTTAAATTCCAAGTATATCCTGGCACCTCGCCAGAAAATTTTTGAATCATTGCCACTACCGATCCTTGGCTTTGGTACATAAGTGAACTTAATACTGAGGAAGCACAGGGACTTAGTTCATCCAAGTTAATTCTCTGATTGAATTCCTCGGTTGTTGTTCCTGAATCTCCACCACCACCAGTACCTCCGCCGTTGTCTCCAGGGTCTGTAGGTGGATCTGGAAACCATTGATCTTCACATACAGTAACCTCGCTGGAATCAATTAAACTATAATTACCTCCACAATTTCCTTGTGGCCAATGACAATCAGGGCTATAAATAATATGAACTGTACCCGAATTACAATTAGTTGGTCCATCGGAAGCGAATTTACAGAATTTTAGTTCTGTTCGACATATACTTTCCCAATATGAAATACTACCTGGTTTAGAGATAGATTGTTTATTCAATGAAAGCATTTTTTTCTTTTGGTTACCTTGACTGACCTTTCCGTCGACGTAATCTAACAAATAACTTTTTCCATTTTCGAAATTTGTTAAAAGGAGATTACCGGTAAAGTTATCGATAGCCAACTCAGATGTTTCTTTACTGGCAGGAGAGATAGACTGATAGTAAAATGCTTTATAAAATTCCTTTTCATTTTTTACCATTAAGTAATTTGCAGATCTGAGCTCACTTATTTTTTTTGGTTTATTATTTTCTGTTACATATGCTACGAGTGGGAAAAACACATAGGAAACTGTATCATTTACAATTTGTGACCTAGGTGTTCCCAATCTGGTATCCATGAGTATTTCTGATTAACATTAGCTATTAGCTTTTGATCAAATTTAAAGCTATAATACTTTTCTTTAATTGCACTAAGCCTTTTCAAATAGTCTGGCGAATTTTTAGATAGGACGGTATTATTTTCATTCACTGGTGCTAACCCTTTATCTTTCTTACAGGATATAACGATAAGTGTTAACATTGACATTAGGAATAAGTAACGCCTCCATTCCGATAATAATAGTGTTTTTTTCATATATATAGATTTAAGGTTAAGTTAAAAGAAGATAGTATCGATGCGTCAGATATTTACATAAATAATTAGTATGATGATACAAATTGTATATTTATATTACATATTTTCATGTAAATATACATACTTAATTAGTATATGAAGTTGAAGATTATTAGTGTGAAAATTTATTGTATAACCTCAGTATCATGAACCGGTGGATTTGTAATAGGTCAAAAAATCTATAGCGTAAATTTCGTCTCACAAAACGAAGAGTTAAGTTCATTAAAAATATTTCAAAGGATTTATGATATTTTTTATAGATTTATTGAAATTAACATTAAATTATGTTTCTCTTAAGAATTGGAACCCCTGAGATATTAATTTTCATTACAGGTTTTGCTGTCCTTGTAATATTACTCTATTTAATTAAAGGCATTATTAGGTTCATTCGTGAAGTTAGTGGATAGAAAAATTTTGCATTTCATGAGAAAAGATTTAGTCATTGAAAACTGAAGAAATCTTTCGAATGCAAATTTTCTCTCAGCTGTAAATTCCCATTTACGCTAATCACGGCAAAGTGTACAGCGGTCTCAAGAAAAGAAAGTTTCGAGAAAGTATGAGCGTATGAAAATTTTTTAATTTTGCTGGAAATTGCGAATGTGATTATTTTCTTTCCCACTTAATCAATAAAAATAGCCGTTAAAAGATGAGAATAATATCGTTAAGAGATAAACCAGAGTATAAAGACATCGCAATTAAATATCTACAACAAAGTTGGTCTGAAATTTCGCCTATTATTTATGAAAATTGCATATCAAATTGTATAAACGCAAACCAGTTTTTGCCTCAATGGTATTTATTGGAAAAGAATCAAGAAATAATTGGCTGCGCGGGGTTAATAACGAACGACTTTATAAGCAGAATGGATTTATATCCTTGGATTTGTGCAATATATGTGGCGGAAAACCATAGAGGAAATGCTTACGGATCAATGTTGATCGAAAAAGCAATAGCAGACACCAAAGAAGCCGGATTTAAGCATCTAAATTTATGTACGGACCACATCGGTTATTATGAGAAATACGGATTCAAGTACATTGGAAAGGGTTATCATCCATGGGAGGAAGAATCAAGAATTTATCAGATAGAAGTATAATTAAATGAGTGACAATTTTGAATTGAATCGCCTCAAAAAACGAACATTAACCTGATGCCTGTTGACAGCTATACCTGATTATATCCTTAGGGAACAATTCAGTATTTACATGGACAATTTAGGTTTTAAATTAATGAAGTTCCACATTGTATTTAAATATCAGAAATAAAAATATATCTTTTCCCCACCTTAAAAAAAATTTAGATAAGTTGAGTATCTATAAAAGATCCTGTACTTGCATACTTCTATTCTGATGAAACAGATCGAGGCCGTAAGTTTTAGTTTCAGATTATTGTTAGCTAACATTTTATATAACATGTTGGCGTTCCAGTTTGTATATTCTGATGTTTTTGAATTAGTACTTGTAGCATTGTATTAGAAATATTGTAGTAGTGAAGAGAAAGTTGTTCTAACCTTTGGGGGCTTAGTCCCAAAGATGAGTTATGTATTCTTCGTTCCAATTGCTCGCATCATTACTTGCCAATTTCGCTGTGTCGTTGGTTCCTGAAAATCCTGTGTTTCAATCACTAATTACACGCTAGTAGCATAATTATTACATAGGTATGTAGCGCTCTTAAAATGTTATTCTTAAGTTGCAAGAAAATTATTTGTCATATGAAAAAAACTTTACAAGGTAAAGCCTACTTACTTTTGTTCATCATTTTCGTAGTAGTTATTATTGATTCATGTAAAAAAGACTCTCGTACTGACTATGAAAACCTACAAAAAGAACTTAGTGAAACCTCTACAGCGGCTATCATTCGGGCTAGAGAGGCTTTTATAAACCAGTCAGTAGACAATCGGGTTCAACTTACCGGAAAATCTTTGCTATCAGACAGTTTACTTAATCATCGTACGCTTTTATGGAGTGATGCCTATACAAATATTAGTGGAGATACTGTTTTTGTATTCGTACCTGTCAAGATACCTGGTACCTTAACTGTAGAACAAGGTGATTTAGCGGGAACTCGTCTTACTGACCATTTATTTCTTAGAATGATTGATTATGGAAATGGGTTTAAACCAATGTTGACTGAAATGGTTAGTATGATTCCAGACGATTCAAGCGGATGGAATATTACACAAAAATTCAGTGGTCTACTACTCCTGGAAAATTGGTATTCTCCTTTTTCAAGCTTTATAAATGTACTTAACGGAAAAGAATCTCCTCACTCAAAGAAAATAATGTCAAGCGGAGGAGCGACTACTGAAGGATATTTTGATTGCAAGACTTTACCAGTTACGCTATGTGTTGGCGTTGAGGGTTACATGGAGTGTGATACGCACCTCGTTACCACTTGTCAAGGTGGTCCTGGTGGGGGCGGTGGTGGCACTGGCGGTGGCGGTACAGGCGGTGGAGGTGTACCCCCACGAGGACCATCTGGTCCTGGAGGGGGCGGTGGCGGTGGTAGCGCTGGTGGAAAAAATTCAAATAAAGATATTATTGACAGTTTACGCGGATATCCTTGTGCTCAGGCTTTATTAGCCAAAATTAAGACACCTGTAAATACCGATATTGGCAATTTGATTAAAAATACATTTGCAAAAAATGACTTAGTTAATATAACATTCAGTGCAGACAGAAATCTTATAGGTACTAATACGGATGGCGCTGAACAAACTGGTAATAACTCAAAATTAACGGCAGAATTTTTTATTGGACTGAACCCGGACATTTTAATGAAATCAAGTCAAGAATATATTTTAGTAACAATGTATCATGAGGCACTTCATGCATTCTTTGGCAGAAAACTCCAAACACTAGGTGTGGTTGAGTTTAATAGACAATATGAAGGTGTTAATGTGAGTGGTGGAAGATTATTAGGGGTTAATAATGACGCACATATACCTATGGCTTATCAAAATTATGTAAAAGGACTCAAAGATATTATCATGGCATTTAATCCAAATTTTAATGAAGATCGTGCGTGGATACTTGCTAAGACAGGAATAATTCAAAATCTACCTGAAGAATCTAAAATCAATGATCAGGAAAGAGATACTACTAAACCTGGATACACGGGCACAAAATGTCCATAATTAATTCAATTTATGAAAAGCAGCTACAAAATCATTTTTACTTTACTATTAATCTACGCTATATTAATCACTAAACCATTATATGCTCAAAAATCACAATCAAGCAGGGATAGGGATTTGAATACCTCTAAAATAACGACTTTAGAGAAAGGGTTCATACAGATTTTTTCTAAAAGTTTTCCAGGTAAAATTTTAAAGGATAGTATTTCAATGTATGCAATAAACTTTACAATTGACGTTGCAAATGATAAGAGTAACAAAACTACTGTAACAAGAATTATTGCTAACGACAGTTTGGGTTATGTTTTATTTCCAAAATATTTGGACTTGAAAAAACTTAATTATACCGAACTATTTTTAGCAGGAGAAAAAAAGATCAGTATAATAATGCCAATACTAATCTTTGGTTATACTGAAAATAAAATAAAGTATAGGGATGAAGATGGAAATCCTTTGATTAGTTTAAAATCTGCTACAAATACAGCATTTCATCTTTATACTGATTTTCCTTACGATAACTTAAAAGAAGGAAAAGCTGGATATCCAAGCTATTTAGACAAGTATCAAAAAAATGATAAGGGCATGTTTATTAGAAAAATTATTCTTCAGCCTATGATTTCTAATCTAACCACTGTTAATTAAATAAGATGTTAAATTAATTTTGGATTTGAAGCGAGAATCTGTAAGTCAATGGTTACAGTAACTAAATGCCCTTAGATTTCATCACATGTAATATTAAATAATTTTTGAAAAAAATGAAAATTACGAGATTTAATTTATCTATATATATGCCGATAGCATTCATTGTTGCTATCCTAACGCAAGTTTTGTTCGTTTTCACAAACAATGCATGCGCGCAATCAAAAAGTCCTAAAAAAGATAGCGAGTTAGTAAACCAAATTTTTAAATTTCTAGGTCGTGAAAGTAATATAAACTCCTTAAGATCAAAACAAGAATGTTATGCTTTTAATCTAAGAATAGAATTTAAAAAAAATGGAAATAAGGCAGTTGTTTCTACTGTTAAATCTAGTAGTGCTATTGGGACTCAAATATTCTCAAATTATAATGCGCTAGAAAAACTTGATTACAGTAGTGTAATAGGAAATAACAGTCATGCTGTTGTGGTTATGCCGATATTGATTTTGAATAATCCAACTGATGAAAAAAATCCTGGTGATGCAATAAGTGGAATGAATAAAAAATCACTGCAAGATTTGATTTCTTCAATGTTGTATCCAGATGTGCTTCAGAAAAACATAGTACTCTTTCCTATCTTTACTATTAATAGAGCGGATATTCAGTAGATTGAGCTTAAAAAGTATAAGATTAATAATAAAAACGCAGTTTTGAAAGGTTAGCTTATGAATATTTCGAAACTGTGTTGTTATGACATGTAATCCAAATTCTAGTGAAGATCGTGTATGGATACTTGTTAAGACAGGAATATTCAAAATCTACCTGAAAGAATCTAAAATCAATGATCAGTTGGAAAAACCAATCCATTTGACCCCTTTTTAGCCAAAATACTATCATAAAGACAAGCAATAAGTTACAACAAATTCATTTCCGGTGGGCCGAGGTCAATCTAATCTGGTTTATCCAGTCAGGATACATAAGGAGCAAATTATTGAAAAAGTAAAATTTGGAAATGGGCCAACTATAGTTGTTAAAGAACTAACAGGAAAATATGGTTATTTTGACCGAAACGAAAACCCTAATGTTATAAATATCGATGAAAGTTGGGTTAGAGGTTTGGAATCTGCAAATTTGCTAGAGACTAAACAGGCTACAGGATTTTTCCTTGCAGTAACTGTCTTACGTGAATTCGTGCATCAGGCCAGAGCTGCAAATGGTTTGGATAGAAGCTATGAATATGGTTATGGCTTCGAAAATTCCGCCTTTTGATTAAAAATAGAAGATGATGGTATAACCCCTTATCATTATAGATTTAGGCTTTATAAGAAATGAAAAAATTAATCCAATTGACTTTTATCTGGAGCGCTTTTGTCACTATAGATTTATTTGCTTCGTGTTCTAGCATTGATAAAAAGAATAACCTAGATGTTCGAGATTCAGTAACCATAATAAATAGCACATTAAATTATGTATTAAAAACAGCTGATCTTCCTGAAGATTATTTTAACCAGCCACTGAAATTAATCGTTCCAAAGGGTTTATCAACAAACGTAAACATTATAGTTAACGGGAAAAAATGTATCCTCTTGCCGAACGGGACATTGCCGTCAGAAATTATGAAAAACATGGATATCTTTAGACCTATTCCACTTGTGGAAATTCCGTTATTAAAGAATGAGAATGGTATTATATCGATTGAATTGATCTTAAGATCTACAGGACATAATTTTTTAATAGAAATGAAAGATAATAAGGAAAATAAATTCACTATTATTAAATTTCGGGAAAGAACCATTTAATGTTTTAGAAACAATAGCTTCTGCTATAAAGCAATATGATAACAATAAGTTTGGTGACGATTACTACAAGGCTCTTTACTGAACTGGCTTAAAGGGGACTGACGCTTATAACTACCTGATCGATGCAGAAAAAACGATATTCAAAAAAAAGAAGCCATATTAGCAAATAGAAATAATTGTGATGATTAATAAACTAACATTGATCCTAATTTTTGTTGTCTCAAGTTGCTATGCACAACAAAAAGCAAAGTCAGATTTATATCTTTATTTTAAACCTGATTCGCTAAGTTATAAAATGAACTATAAGCAAGCAAAAGACATCACCAGAAAGGGTAAAGTTGTTTCTCCGAGGTATGATTATCATGTTTACACGTGGCAATATTTTTCTGACAGCAAGATAAGACAGCGATATAAACTAATTACCGTAAACAAAGGTAATTATAGTTTAACAGATAGTGCGTTCGTTAAAACAAACGCCAAAACCTTTGAACAAATAAGGGAAAATAATGCCATATTTTATGATTCTTCAGATGCTAAAAGGTTCCCATTTCGAAATATTTTTATTGCAGAATACATAAGTCCCGATAAGTATAAAATAGTACAAGTGCAGTCCTATATTGGTTCAGACAACTAATGTATAAAATAAGGCTCAAAAACATTTAGTATTCCGGGTCTTCTTAGATATTCCGCTAAACTTGATCAGACCAAAGTGTTGTTTCTTTCACGGGCGGAGATGTTAGTGGGGTGTATGAGTACGGAAAAACAATTTACTGCGTTTTTTGGGACACAAACGGTCCGCCATCGGGAACTTATACAGGTATTCAACATGTTCTAAATAAATATTTTATACCTGTCGTCGCTATCGTTCATACCCATAGCCCATGTAGCCAGAACCCATGTATGCTCTTTTGCCGATACTGCCCTATAACCATGCCTTTAACATTAAGCTTGCATGTGTCCAGGAACCGTTAAAAAGTCTTCAACCCAGTTTTGCTACTCAGATTCTGTCTGCCCATGGTATGTGGTTATGATAAACAACCAACATCACATTATAAACTTCAGATTGATTGATAGCTTGATCAAACCAAAATCAATTAAATCTTTAAAGGTTGAGAAAGAAGGTGTGCTGTATATGTTTCTTTCAGCTGTACGTTTATATGCACTAATAATGATAAAGAGAAAATTGTCTCACAAAACGAAGGTATTCATCCCCTAAAGTATATCTTTCTTTAAGCTGTAAGTTTAATTGCAACAATTACGGCAAAGAAAAAAATGTCTCTCAAAACGAAAGTATTCATCCCCTGCATATCTTTCTTTCAGCTGTAAGGTTAATTGCACACATTACGGCAAAAAGTAAAATTGCCTCAAAAAATGAACGGTACTGTCTAAATTTACTTGTGGATTGATCCTCAACTTTTTACATAATTCTTTTCAAACCGATAAACGACAATATGATAGGAATAATTCTTCTTAGAAATTATTCGTGATCTAACGTTAATTCATAGGGGGCTTGTTTAGTCCCGAATTACGTGTATGCAAGCTCAACGATTGCTTTTAGTGTCTTTTTGATCTCATCTTGACCGGATGGAACTTGAAGATTGATACCACAGAATGGGTTTTCCTGCATATTGCTATGAAGGGTAAGATAATACACTCCTCCCATCAATATTGCGTAAATAGCTCTAAAATTCTTATCACTATCACTGAAAGTTTTATCGAAGATCTCACGCAGCAGCTGATCACCGATATTCTCTCGCTTTAAGTCCAATTCCTTTAAAACAGATGACTTTTCGCTCAGCCCCCAAGTAATAATCCGTCTCATTTCCTCGCTTTTCATTAGGCTATCAAACTGGGCTTCCAGAACTTGATATGCAAATACTTTCCCCCCATCTACCTTACTTACTTCAACAATCTCACTGATTTCCTCAGGACTAATTTTCCAATAGTCTTTGTTATTGACGTATTCTTTCACCAACCCCTCCAATCCACCGAAATAGTCATAGATCAATCTTCTGTCCACCTTTGCATTCTCAGCAACCCTACTGATGCTTACTCCAGAGAAGCCATCCGTTTTTAAAATTTCTCCAAGCGCATCGACCAAATTTTTCTTAGTACGTTCCTTGTTCCTGACCGGGCCATCCGTTACTTTTCTTGCCATTTGAATAATTTTTCTGCAATTTGCATTTTTTTCGCGGCACCGTCAAAGCTTCTGTCTATAAAACAAAAGGCCATTTCATTTCTATCCAATGGTGTATAAAGTTGAAAGCTGAATGGTTTGTATATCCAAACTAAAAAATTACAAAAACAAATTATTGACTATGTATAACGAAAGACAATTAGCATACTACTGCGTCGTATAGGCAAAGAATTTTTATCTAATCATAGTCAACAAATCATATTTTAGAATAAGGAAAGTTAACGATTTGAGAATTTAGCAAACGTAAAATAAAATTTAACTCTCAATGGTGAGATATAATAATATTTTGATAAATTTGGCAGGAGCAATTGAGAAACTAAATGATAAGTTCATGGTTTTCACCGTTTGAGCCACTAGAATGAGCCAGACAAAATTTTTGGAAATTTAAACCTTTAAAAACGAATGAAAACCGAAGTTTCAGATCAAAGTATCAAGTCATTAACAAAACAGCGAAACTTGATGAAAGGCGTGGCGATAGGATACGCGCTGGTAATGGCTGTAGCCATAAGCTTAGCATTGTACTTAACCTTTACCAAACAGAACGCATATTTATTGGCTATCGTTCCCGGTTGCCTTATCGTGTTGATACCGATATTGATGAGAGTTAGTCAACTTAATAATGCTATAAAAAATAGAAGTAATTGACGTGGAAGGCTCAAAACATCTAGATCTACATTCCTGCTTAAATTGTAAGTCGGAAACGTCCGGGCCTTACTGCGCAAATTGTGGGCAAAAAGCAAGCACTCATCGCTATTCTTTAATTCATTTCATGGAACACGATCTGATTCACGGCGTGTGGCATGTTGATAAAGGAATCTTATTTACAGTAAAAGAGCTGATTTTAAGACCAGGTGATAGCGTAAGAGAATTTATTCAGGGAAAAAGGGTGAGGTTTTTCAGTTTTGTGACCCTGATTATTCTTTTGCTGGCCATCTCAAGTTTACTATCGCCATATGTGAAAATTCATTTATCAGATATCATGCCCTTGAACAGTAAGCAAACGATGAGTGCCTACGAGGGTTTCGCTACCAAATATCCAAAGGTGATTGTTTTGATATTAATCCCCCTTTACTCTTTATTTAGCTATTTCTGGTTTAAAAAAGCTCAACTTAATTATAGTGAACACCTGGTCCTGAATTCTTACAAGACGGCAATAGAGCTTATTCTTGCTTTAATATTTACAGTAGTTACGATCTTTTACACGCATATACCTACTCTATTAATCTTCTATTATATATTTGTAGCTGTAGGTGGCTTCCTTTATAGTATTTGGTTTTATAACCAGTTTTTTACCGGATACGGCTATTCAAGGAGATCGAAACTGTTAAGAGCAATAATGATACCTGTCTCATATTTAATTATTTCGATGCTGGTAGGCTTTTCAATGGCGCTGATCAAACTGATTGATAAATAGTTAAATTGCTTCAAATTTTAATCGCGCACTTCAAGCTAAAGGGAAATTTTAGGCATTGCAATTTAAAATATCAAAGTTAACCCCATGGATACTATACAGGAAATAAAGCAGCTATCTGATCAAGAGCTGCTTAAAAAACATCAGACAGCAAAATCACGTTTAATTATTACATGTATACTTATTGGTGCTTTGGTGGGTGTAGCGATTTATAGTACAGCAAAAAACGGGCTTGGTTTTTTCACTTTTTTCCCTTTATTTTTTGTGTTCCTAATCATTAAAGGCCAAAAGGACAGTAAAGCTATTGCCGCAGAAGTTAAAAACAGAGGGTTACTTAATGGATGAGTACATATGGATATCTTGGAATATGTTGACCCCCCAGTTTTGTTTCCTAATTTCAGTTTAGGGTAAAGTCAAATATGGCTTTTTACTGACATTCCGGCGGATATTTCACCAGAATATCCAACATATACACCTAAAAACAACAAAAAATACAACAGCAGGCAAACCGCAAGAACTAATTATTAAGATAACTATATCTTATGTAATTTGCTCTTACTTTTTAACTCATTCGTATCTTAAACCAAAGAAAGCAAGATCTAATTATTAATCGTATTCCTAAATTAGTTCAAATTGTTCTATCGTCTCAAAAAACGAAAGTATTCCTACCCTACTTATATCTTTCTTTCAGCTGTAGATGATATGCATCAATTACGACAAATAGTAAAAATGCTTTCAAAAACTATCGTTATTATTTGTTTTTCCATGATTTCAATAATTTTTATATTCGTAAACAACAATATAGGGGGTACATAAATACTTAAATCTGCAAAGATTTGACGTTTTTCATTAATTGACACTAATGTACTAGGCCTGATCGCCAAGCTTTATACTTAAAACAATCTGACAATAAAACAAAGATCAAATGCCAAAAAAAAGCAGGAAAACTATACCTACTAACTTAATGACCGATGTTTTTGGCCAAGGCATCTCTATAGACAAAATCAGCTTTAGGAAAGCCGACTTTAAAACAGAAGAACTGCACGAGTTGGCAACAGAGTCGCACAGAGATTCGGGATATACATTCCATTTCATTCAAAAAGGGACCGTTCATATTGAGATAGATTTTCAAAAGTATATAATCACATCACCTGCAATTGTATACATGCACCCCAATCAAGTACACCGTATCCTATCCTTTACGGATATAACAGTCTGTGCCTTATCAATGAATAAGGAGAAGCTAAATCCTGATTACTTGGATTTTTTGGAAAAAATCTCACCATCAAAACCATTGCTATTAACTAAACCTCAGCATGTAAACATTTTTACCAGTTTTTCCCTTTGTCTAAATTTTTCTAAGCAAAAAAGCAATAAATTATATCACTTACTATTAAAAGACAGTTCAAATACGCTGGTTGCCTTACTCATTTCAGAATTTTTAGATCATAATAATGCAGAAAACATCCTCCCACGATTTGAAATAATCGCGAAGAATTTTAAGCAACATCTGGAAAAAAACTACGTCACTTTGAAACGGCCATCAACGTATGCCAAACTGCTGAATATTTCTACTCATTATCTAAATGAAAGCATAAAAAGTGCCACAGGCTTATCCGTCTCCCAACAGATTCAAGATAGAATTATTTTGGAAGCCAAGCGCCTACTATACCATTCTGATAAATCAGTAAAGGAAATTGCATACGAATTGGGCTATGAAGACTATCCCTATTTTTCCAGGCTATTTACAAAAATTACCGGCATGACCGCATTAACTTTCCGTCAGCAAAAGTACGAATAGTCCAATAGATGCCACAATTAGTCCTTTCCCAATCTTACTCTAAAAGATAGTTTTGCATTATCAAATTTAAAAGAGTTAAGAATGGAACTAAATAAAAGTGTGCTCATATCAGGTTCAAGTTTTGCAGGACTCACAACTGCCTACTGGATGAATAAAATGGGCTATAATGTGACTATCGTGGAAGTTGGTCAATCTCTAAAAAAAGGAGGAACACCCGTAGATATAAAAGACCAAACTGTTGAGATTGTAAAAAGAATGGGTCTCTTCGAGAAGATAAAAGCGAATAGATTAGCATTAGAAAAATGGGAATTTAAAAATGATAAAGATTTAACGGGATACTCAATGTTATTGAGAAATCCCGGTGAAAAAATGCCAGATGATGAGTTTGAAATAGAACGTGATGTATTACTGAAAATGATGTATGAAGCAGTTAAAGATGATGTGACATTTATTTTCGACAACAGTATTACGGCTTTAAATGAAATGAAAGATTCTGTGGAGGCAATCTTTAAAGACGGCTCCCGACATCAATTTGACTACATATTCGGTTGCGATGGTATACACTCGGCAGTAAGGAGAATTTGGTTTGGGAGCGAAGAAAAGTATACCACTTTTTTAGGACAATATTTCTCTATTGCTATTGTCAACAAATTGCTCATTAAAGAAAGGACCTTGCAAATATATGCTGAGCCAAATAAATCTTTTATGCTAAATGCATACAACGGTAAAACAGACATTGTATTTACTTTCCGGCCAGAAAAAGAAATATCTTATGATTTCCGAAACCAGGAGCAAATAAAAAAGATCGTATTTGATCAGATGCAAGGTATGAGTTGGAGAGCATCTGAATTAAAAAAAGAATTATTGAATTCAGATTCATTTTACTTTGATAAGTTTTGCCAGATAAAAATGCCCTCATGGACAAAAGGCAGAGTAGCATTAGTTGGGGACGCAGGATATTGTGCTTCGCCAGCAGCAGGTATGGGAGGTTCGCTGGCCATCATCGGGGCGACAGCTTTAGCAGATGCGTTTGCAGAAAACAATGATAATCTTGAGTTGGCTTTTGCAACTTATCATAAAAATTTACGCCCATTTATAGAAGAAGTACAGGAAGGTGTGATTGGAAATCTTGAGGCCTTACTTCCGCGAAATGAAGAAGCTGTTTATAAACAATATGCTGAAGGTATTAGGTTTTAAAGTCACTACAGAGCAATAGTACACATATATGGTCATCAATACGGGGATAAATACAAAATGTTTTGATAAATAGCGTTCAGGTTCATTCTTCAAATTATAGTTAATATTTTAGGTTGGCTTGAATTTCTGCAATCTGCAAGGCCTTAACCACTACATCTGCAAAATATTGTCTCCAAAAACGAAAGTTTTTTACTAGATTGATCATTTCTTATTTTCGACCGGTGTGACGAAATAATCGGTAATCTTAATTTGATTTTCAAAAAGTGACAATTTAAAATTTTCTAAATAATTTTTATTGTTTCTTACTGTTTCATAAATGACATTACAATTTACAACCGGACCGCTCTTTTTTGTCACTAGGTTGGTGTTACTTTTTAATCTCCTAGATTCTATAACGCCGAATCGTTGTTAGCTTATTCCAATGATCTGGTTAACCATTTGATTTACTTGCTCTTTTGTAAATTTAGAGCTTGTTCCAAAAAGACTATGGATATTAGAATAATTTTTTTTCGAAAGAGATTTATAGAATGACTCGGTAACAGTAAAAGCTCTATCAATGTAAGCTTTTTGGTCCTTCTCAGAGCTAGTAAAGGTACAAGATGCGAAGACCGAAATATAAATTAATAATAGACAAAGTGCACGTTTCATTTATTTTTTAGTTAATAGCTTAAATAAGGTAGATGTTTGTTTTGGATGATGAATAGTCGTTATTGGTGACAATATCAGCATATAGAATTTGGATTTTTTTTTTATGAACGCAAGCTCTATGGAAAATTCTCGTCCCAACAGTCTATCAGTTTTTTGGTACAGAAAGTCGTAAGCTCCATTAGTAGTGTAGCGCCCTCCGAGTTGGCTTATATCTATAGTTCGCCATTGAATAGTATCATTCGAAATTCCCTCATGCAATAGCTTACCTGATATATTTATAAACAAATTTTTGTCGCCTGTTGGATTCTTCTCTAGCTCGCTGAATACAAAATTGGCACTTCTATAACTCCCGTCATAAATATAATTGTAGGAATTTGATATGTTCGTATTCCAATTGATTTTTATAACGTCTGCTAACCTTGCAGTAGGTTTATTTATCGATAATTCATAGACCAAAATATTTTCTGTTTCATGATTGATTTTAAAGGTGGCCCTTGGGGCTCGATAAGCAGAATAGAAGGTGTACGAAGGGGTGATTTCCGAATTATCATAATTTGGAAAGACTTCTTTATATGTATCCGATATTTGTGGCATCTTTTTAACTAGCGCGGTGCTTTTGTATAAACTTAAAAAAGCACTCAACCTAGAACTAATAATCCAAATCCCTAGCGCAATGGCTAGAGCCAGAAAAATATAACGGGTCATGCCATTACTGTTTAATTGTTTTTTTTAGGTAACTCCATCATACTTAAATTAAGGTGCAAAAAGTAACGAAAATTCTATTACAAATTACATGGGAAAATCCCATTGGTAACAATGTTGCTTTGTAACTAAAAACATGTTCAACCAAATTTCTATAAAATCAGATTTTTTCTTGTATCACAAAGCATAGAGATTAAAAATTTCTAAAATTTAACGATTGGAATATAGTGGCTTTTGATGAAATATCATTCGTCTTTCTGGTTGCTATTATCGGATATGTCTATTTTTTGAAAGCACTTAAGTTTAAAATACAAATTCAAAAAGTCATTTAGGGTAGACGATATATAAGTGAAATCTTTTCATATTTTTTTGAAAAGCAAAGTAACTTGGTGAGAATTATCTTACGTAAAATTTCTACGGATAAAATTAATAAATCAATCGATTTTTGATAGGCTTGAAAACTTTTAGAAAACCTTGTCTCAAAAAACGAAGATATTTAGCATTATTTTATCTTAAGTAGAATTTTAATTAAGACGTAATAAGTGTAACTTATAGCTTAAAGATCGATCTAAAGCCTTTTAATCAATCTAAAGGAATGTTTACAATAACGCTCAGGATAATAGTTAAATGGCTATTAGTGATCACATTTTTATATTTTTTCTCAACCATACTGTATTTCGGTTACTCGCAAGTTGACGAAAAGAAGGGGGTTTATACATTTTATTGGTCTGGTTTGCAAGCACTATTTAACGATCAGGAATTCGGGATAGTAAAGAACAAAAGTCTTGATACCAACTTTGATGGCCTGGATGGACCTTACATTATAAATAAGATAGTCTATCAAGTAAGTGAAAAAGCGCAATTAAGCAAATCATATCTTATAAACAAAGAAATAAAGGTATTTACAGGAAAGCAATATCTACCAGATTTTAAAGTAGAGCTAAAAGGCCTGGAAAGGGTTGAGACAGCGCTTTACGCTCCACCACAAAAGCTTCTTGTAATATCAGATATTGAAGGCAACTTTACAGGATTCTTCAGCTTCCTGCTAAGTAACCGGGTGATCGATAATAAAGGCAACTGGATCTATGGCAACGGTCACTTAGTGTTAAACGGCGATTTTGTTGATAGAGGGACAGATGTGACACAGGTTTTATGGCTTATTTACAAGTTAGACCAGCAAGCGGAAAATATAGGTGGAAAGGTCCATTATATTTTGGGTAATCACGAAATCATGATGTTACAAGGCAATGTATCTTATGCCAATTTCAAATATATTCAGGCGGCAAAAGAAATTTCGGGTAACAGGTCTTGGGACGGGGCGATGCAGACGCTTTATAATGAGCATACAGTACTGGGAAAATGGTTAAGAACTAAGAATGTTATTGAACGCATCGGAACAACATTATTTGTACATGCAGGGTTAAATATCAGGCACATTGATGCTGGCTTGGATATTCCGACCTTGAATCAAATTGCCAGCAAAAATTATGGTAAACCCTATCATGCAAATTTCAATAGTAAAAAGGAAGAACTAAGTTTAAGTGGTATTTATTCACCCTACTGGGATCGAAGCCTCGCTATGGATTTTAAAAATAAGGCACTATATTTTTTTAATCATATAAGCGTAAAGGAAACATCTCAGGACGAATTGGAGAAGATTTTGAAATATTACGGAGCGTCCAGAATCGTCATTGGCCATTCGATAGTGGATGATATCAAAGCTGATTATGATGGGAAAGTACTTAAAATAGATATTAAACATGGAACTCAGTTCAAATCAGGAGACACCAAAGGAGTTTTAATTGAAAATAATCGCATATATAAAGTCGATGATGCTTCAAATAAAATTCCTTTGGGCAGATGAAATTAGCATCTATAAGATATTAAGAAATATAGATGAAATACATATAGCCGGAATAAACTCCGGCAGAGTGAATTGAATAAGGAATCATGTGACACGACGGGACCATTTAGTCTCATAAAACGAAGGAATTATAATATTATCAATAAGAATAATAGTTGTGTACAAACCTAATCCAAACCATAAAATGATCAAACTTATGGATAAAGCAACGTAAGTGACCGAATGCTATCGATCATTCTTCATCTGATTCAATCTACTATCTATTTATCACTAAGCTATTATAAAACTATTAGTTAAAAAAACTGTTATTTACCTAACTACGAGTTTTGATTTGAGCTTCAACAAAAAATGAGTGTGTTTAAATGAAATTTGATACACCAATAATTGCTTATTAACGATAATTGAACTTACAAACGAAATTGTGATTAAATTAATTTGTATCATTAATTAAAATCTAAATTTCTTCAGGTTACACACTATTTATTAAATCATCATCTATTAAAAAATTAAAGAAATGAGACTATTTTTATTTTGCGCTATTTTTTGCTTAGCCACCCCTTTTTATACAAAGGCACAAACAACTGCCGATATTGTAGAAACACTTGAACAAAAATATAATTGGTCAAGGGCTAAGGTGATACAAGAAAGCGTCACTATTAATGGTCCATCGGAAATGTTTACCAGGATTATGTCTGATAAGCGTTCTTTTGACATTTCAACTTTTTCTTATTTAAGTTCATACTTAGGCAAGTATTTTGATAAAGTTTATGGCACTGATATATTAAATTCAGCAGAAAAAACATCTGTAAATACCACAGCTGAACAAAAAGCTGCATGTGCTAAAGAAATTGCCAAAATTAAGGGCAAATTACATATCACATTAAATGCAAATGGTGTTAAATTAACAGATAATAGCTACGAACTCAGCATGACAACTTTAACTACCATTGGAGAATTCTTGAATCCGGAAAGAGGTGTCGGGGTTGCGCTAGGATGGAGACCGATTGCGAATAAAGTTGCTATTACGATTAATACGCTAAACAAAACCGGGCAACCTATAGTTAAGTGGAGTAAGGACTTCAGTACTTGTACAATAGATCTGCCTGTAGTAGGAGACACTAATTATTCCAGTATAGTATTAGCGGGTTTGAAGAAGGGCGGAAAAATCTAGCAGACCCCGCTCTGGTACGTTGTTGATAAGTCTCTATGTGGAATTTCGCATGGCTTAGACTGTCTAAATAAGCTTGATCAGGCCAATTCGTTGTGCTTTGGGGATTGGCATCTATTATCAAAATTATTCATTTAATTTAGAATTAAATGATAAACTATCTGAAAAGGATTTTATTGATGTGCTTTAACTTAGCTTATGTGTACGATTCTCGAGATAGCTTCGATCGCGTGATTTTACCGCTAAGAACTATGAATTATTTTTTGAGATTATACTCAAACTGGCTTTAGGAGAGAATATTGAGGAAGCATATAGTTATTAACTCGAGGTGTTGCTGAATAAATACGGAAGATCTACAGCAAACTAAAAAAAGGTTAATCAAGGCCAAAGACTGGGCAGCGAAGCAAAGCCCATGCGATTGGGGAAGATATACAGGACATACCGGGTTTGAATTGGGTTTGATGTTTACAGTTGTTGGCTAAGCCAAAGCTGTGGTAATGAAGACAGGACTAAGGAAGCCTATCAAAACTATTGTAAAGGGTTTAAAAGGCAAAAGTTACAATAATTAAGTTTGAATTTAATCTTAATCCTCATATTCCTTAATAGTCTAAAATTATTCAATCTTGACAAGAGTTCCGGTAGTTACTTAGATTGCAGCTTCTTTGAGTTCCATAATATACTTGTCAATTCCCTCGCCAAAACCATCTAATGTAATATCTACTGTTACAAAGCCTCGTTTTTGATAAAATAGAAATGTATGCTGTGAAGTTTCAATTTTGTAAGTCATGTTAGGATAGAGATTTCTTAACAGGTTAATTCTATAATCTGTAAAAAACTTTCCAATCCCTTTGTTATGCTTTTGAGCATGTACCATTCCCCATGATAATCCAGCCTCATTTGTCCTATCATTTGAAAATATACCACCACAACAAATTAATTCACCATCATGGATTAGGACGAAATAGTGATATTTTGTATTATAATCTAAAAAATTCTCGAAAATTTCTAATTCATCCGGTGCAAAAAATGTTGGCAAGTTACTTTTGAAGATTTCAATACATCTTTCCCTATAAATTGATGAATATTTTAAGATACGCATTGTGAAGTGTAATTAATATATAGCTAAGATATCAATTAGGCACAATTTATTCAAAGATGATGTCGATTAGGAAAGAGGTGGGGAAATCTATCAGACATAAAACTGCTGTCTTATAAAACGAAAAGCAATAGTGTATTTAGGTAAACGAAGAAGACGTCTGAAATAATGGCGAAACATGTTTTCGGTTATTACTATATTTGAAATTAACAATCATACCGAATATTCATGAATGCCCATTATCAAGGAGCTCTTAATAAAGCCATAAGCTGGATTAATGAAGAATTTAAGCCCACAGGGATAATCGTTACAGGAAGTATTATACGGGGAAATCCGCATGTAAATAGTGATTTTGACATATATGTAATTCATGAGGAAAGCTATAGGCAAAGGGTTCAAAAATATTTTGATGAGGTACCTTGTGAAATTTTTGTCAATAACTTCAAACATGTTTACGAGTATTTTGAACAGGAATATAAAGTTAATAGACCAGTTTCTGCACACATGATTGCTACCGGAACGGTGTTGATAGGAGAAGCCAACTTAGCACTTAAAAAGCTTATTGAAGACGCAAATAAGTTCCTTTTAACCGCCCCCAATATTGATGATGCAAAAAGAACGGCCACGAAATACACCATTTCCACGCTGTTTGAAGATGCAACAGATATAAAGGATAGCGACCCGATAGCGTGCAGGTATTTTTTAAATAGAATGGTTCAGGATTTGATGGATTTTGTATTCCTTGATCATGGGATTCCATTGCCAAGGCCAAAAGAAAGAATTAATTATATGGAATCAAATTATCCGAATATAGGTAAACTGATTTCTTCTTATTATAAAACTGAAAGTTTTAGCAGTCAATATAACATTGCTAAAGAACTTGTTATGTTAATTTGTGGTGAAATTGGATTTTTTGAGTGGGATTCTGGAAAAGTCTAATTATTACTATTTATTAATCCCATTTGTAATGCAGTAGAATCGCACATCTTTTTAAAGACTGACTCCACTTTTTATATTGAAATGTTTATAAAGTGATGAGATTTGATTCGCTTGATAACCCTATTATCAATTTGTAGTAAATGATCTCTTATTAAAAGACTTATTTGTTACGGCAAACTTATTTGTTATAAATTTTAAAGCACAATCATGAAGTTAAACCTTATAGGTTTTTAAAACTTATAAGGTTTGAAAGCTAAAACTATATTTGATCAAAATCCGGCTATCATTTGATATTTTAATGCTGATCATTTATCATTTTTTTAGCCTAATTAGATATACATTTGTTGATTGTAATTGGTAGCGGAACGAAAAAAGCAATTTTAGGAGCTGAAACAGGGTTAGCGGGTTATCAAACAGTAGTCTCCCTGGTATTAAGTAATTGGCTTGAATCAATTTTATGGTTTTGCTAAACCGGTATTTTATTCCGGATAGTTTCTAGCTTTGATCAGAAACTGCCACGTGCAAAAGAAATATATTCATTTAGACCAAATATTATCAGTTTTTGCAATGCTCACTCCCTTTAAGGTTTTCTTTCTTCTTGTTACCTTTTTGGCATTAAATCTTGGATTGTGTCATGCACAAACACCTTTCGGTTCTATCAAATATCTGGGTGTAGAAAATGGTTTATCAAATAATTCAGTCAACTCGTTGTATCTGGATCAGTTTGGTTTTATGTGGATGGGTACTTATGATGGTTTAAATCGTTATGATGGTTACCATTTTAAAATTTTCAGGAGTGGTTGGGGAGATAAGAATAATTTAGTTAATAACCACATCACGGTATTAAATGGCGATGGGAAGAACCGGATTTGGGTAGGCACCCAAAAAGGTATTTCTTATTATGATTATGCAGATTCAAAATTTCATCGGTTACCATACCTTGAAAATAAAAAGCAAAAGGAGGTTAGCTATGCCATTAACGCCATTACTGTAACTCAAAACGCTGTATACATTGCAACAGATGAAAAGGGGTTGTTTGTATTGAAAAACAACCGTGAACATGCAGAAAGAATCTCTTTTAAAGGAAGTACTGATTTTAGCGCAAAGGCCATTTGTGCTGATGGGCAACAGTATCTCTGGGTTTTTATTAAAGATGCGGGTTTAGGTCAGCTGGATATGAAAACCAATACCATCAGGCTAATCAATACAGATGTCCGTTCGGTAACCAGCATCATTAAAGGCCTTGGCGAAGATATTTGGATAGGAACAGAAAGAGGTCTTTATGTTTATCATACGCTGAATAAAAAGCTTGAAAAATGTAAACAGTTATCAGGAAATGAAAATATAATGCGCCTGATGCTGGATCGTCAGCATAAATTATGGCTGGCTACTGATGGTGGAGGCACTATTGTTTATGATCTAAAAAGGCAGGCGGTTAGTTATCTCTCCGCTGGCAAAGAAAAAGGCTTATTGAGCAGTAATTCTGTTGCACAGATTTATGAAGATCAGGAATCGAGAAAATGGATTGCAACGCTGCGTGGTGGTATAAACATTATCGATCCAGAGCAGGGCCAGTTCAAAACCATTAGGCGCAATCCGTTGAAATCAAATTCGCTGATTAATAATTTTATCCTTTCTTTTAGTGAAGATCAGTACCATAATATCTGGATTGGCACTGATGGCGGAGGTTTGAGCGTTTGGAACAGAAAAAAAGATACTTTCACCAACTATAAAAAAACAGGTCATCCAGGCGCTTTAAGCAGTAATTTTGTAACGAGCATTTTAAACGACGCTGATCAACACATTTGGGTAGCAACTTTTAGTGGTGGCATTGATCGGTTTGATGAGGCTACTGGTAATTTTATTCATTATCGTTGTTATAATTCGGTTAAAGGGATTGATGAAGAGAGTCTCTGGAAACTGTATCAGGATCAAGAAGGAAATATTTGGGCGGGTACCACAAAAGGGGGCGCACTTTACCGATACAATAAGGCGCTGGATAAATTTGAGCTTTTTGATCATCGGCTTACGGATATTCATACCCTTTTTCAGGATAGTAAGGGGAGGTTATGGGCCGGGAATTACAGCCAGATCATCAAGATTGATCCGACAGGCAAAAAACATGAATATGTGAAGATAAATTCTGCTATCCGTGCCATTCAGGAGGCTGATGGTCATCGGATCTGGATTGGTACTGAAGGCGGTGGCTTACTGCTTTTTGATCCGGAAACTAAGAATATTAAGCGCTACCTGGAGCGTGATGGCTTGCCGAGTAATTCCATTTTAAACATTTTAAAAGATAAAGCGGGAAACTTATGGTCCAGTACTTATAATGGCTTATCCAGGTTTGATGTGAGGCATAATACCTTCAAAAATTACTTTGCCAATGATGGTTTACAAAGCAACCAATTTAATTATAATGCAGCTTTAAAATTATCAAATGGCGATTTTTTGTTCGGTGGTATCGGCGGATTTAATCTTTTCTCGCCAGATAGCATCAGAAAGAATAAGCGGATTCCAAAAATAATCCTGACCGATTTTAAAGTTAATAATATTTCGCTTGATCAGGATTCCACCTATCGGCATACATCGGTGGTTAATCTGGAAAAAATTTCCATTCCATACCAGTCGGCAGTCATTTCTGTTAACTACGCTGCTATTGAATTTTCATTTCAGGATCAGATTTCTTATGCTTATTACCTGGAAGGCTGGGATAGGAACTGGAATTATGTGAACAAATTAAGCACCGCATATTACTCCCGGTTAGATGCGGGTACCTATAAGCTGCATATTAAAAGTACGGATACTGAAGGTGTTTGGGCTGATAACGAAAAAGTGATTACTATCGTTATTTTACCATCCTGGTACCGTACCTGGTGGGCTTATACCATTTATCTGATTATAGGTTCGGCATTATTTTATCTTTTTCAAACCTACCGCAACCGCCAGCGCAGGCTGAAAAACGAAATAGAGAATGCAAACCGAGAAATGGAGCGGGAGAAAGATTTAAATGAGAAAAAACTTAATTTCTTTACCAATATCTCGCATGAACTTAGAACGCCACTCACGCTGATTGTTAACCCAATTAAGGATATTTTAAATCAGAAAGAAGCGGGTATTGAAAAAAATAACCTTAATGTGGTATACCGCAATTCCAGAAGGTTATTGAGTCTGGTTGATCAGCTTTTGCTCTTTAGGAAAACCGAAAGCGAGAATGACACCTTGAAAATTGTTGGGATTAACCTGTACAGTTTTGCTAAAGAAATTTTCTTATGCTTTAATTATCTGGCTCAGCAGCATCACATCCAATACACCTTTGAATGTGAAGACGAAGAACTATACATTTATGCTGATAAGGATAAAATGGAGATTGTGTTGTTCAATTTGTTATCTAACGCACTTAAATTTACACCCAATGGCGGTTTTGTTAAATTGGGCATAGGGCAGGTAAATTGTAATGTAAAAATAGAGGTGAGCGATAGCGGTCCGGGAATACCGGAACACGTAGGTGAAAAGCTATTTGATAAATTTTATAAAGTGATGTCTAATGAATCACTTAAAATGGGTTTCGGTATCGGACTTTACCTTGCGAAGAATTTTGTAGCATTACATCGGGGTAAAATCAGTTTTATCTCTCCTCCAGGGCTGGGCACTGTTTTTTCAATCGAACTCCCAATAGGGGAAGCTGGTATTGACCAAGTTGGAATGGCTTATCAGAATGAATTAATTTATATAAATGAACTCATTGCACAAGAGGAGGAAAATGAAGAGAAAAATAACGAAGAAAGTATTGGTAACCTGGAATTGTTAATTTCTGATCTCCATACGATATTAATTGTGGATGACAACGCTGAGATCATTGATTACATTCGGCAGATCTTTAAAGAAAACTTTAGGATTTATACTGCTGCAGATGGTTTGGAGGGGTTTAAATGTTGTAAAGAATACCTGCCCGATATTGTTATTTCTGATGTAAATATGGGGGGACTAAATGGAATTGAGTTGTGTAAAGCGATAAAAGAGGATTCTGCTTTGAGCCATATTCCGGTGATTTTACTTACAGCTGATCCTGGTGCTGAAATAAAACTAAAGGGAATTGAAGTGGGTGCCTATGATTTTATCAGCAAGCCTTTTGATAAGGAACTTTTTACCGCTAAAATTAATGGAATTATTAAAAACCGAACCCATCTGCAATCTTATTTCTTTAATGAAATTACCCTGAAATCTGATACGCATAAAGTTTCTCAGGAGGATAAGGGATTTCTGCAGAAGTGTATTACCATTATTGAAGACAACCTGATGGAAAATAGTTTTAATGTGAAAATACTGGCTGCAGATTTAGGGATGAGTCATTCTAATCTTTATAAAAAGATCAAGGCTACCTCGGGTCAATCCATTAATAGTTTTATTCGTTTTATCAGGTTACGCAAGGCGGCAGAATTATTAATTAATACCAATCTAAATATTAACGAAGCAGCTTTCAGGGTTGGAATTAACGATACGAAATATTTCAGGGAGCAGTTTCAGAAACTTTTTAAGCTTACCCCTTCGGAGTTTATTAAAAAACACCGCAAAAGCTTTAACAAATATTATAACATCAATGCTACAGGATAACAGGCAACATATCAAAATGCCCCCCCTCAAGTGTGATTTAACCCCCTGTTTAAATCCATAAATAATCGGTACTTTGAACTTTAACCAAATGATGAAAATCGAGCAGTTTAATTTCCCAATGCATTTACTGATTAAAAATACACTGATTATTGTGGTATTCTGTATGCTGAGTTTAGCTTGTGTAGCCCAGCCTAATATCAGTACCATTGCAACTAATGGCTGGTCTAATAATTCGGTAAATACGGTAATTTTTAGGAAAAACGCTTTAGTTAGTTTTCGGCATATTCAGTATGCAGCATATTATGATGCTGATCAATTTTTAGTACTGGCCAAAAGGAAACTAAATTCGCCAACCTGGAAAACTTTAAGAACAAATTATAAAGGTGATGCAGCCGATGCACATAAATCCATCAGTATAATGGTTGATGGAAATGGGATTTTACATGTGGCCTGGAGCCAACACAATAACGCTTTAAATTATGCACATGCACTAAAGGCAGGCAGCCTGGTTTTAGGTGAGAAAAAACCCATGTTGGCTGAGCGTGAAAATAAGGTGAGTTATCCTGAATTTTACAAGCTTGCCAATGGCGATTTATTATTCCTCTACCGGGATGGAGGATCGGGTAACGGAAATCTGGTGATTAATCGCTTTGCATTAAAAACTCAAAAATGGAGCAGAATCCAGAATAATTTAATTGATGGCGAGGGCAAAAGAAATGCGTACTGGCAGGTGGCGATTGATAAAAGGGGTGTGATCCATATTTCTTGGGTTTGGCGTGAAAGCCCTGATGTAGCCAGCAACCATGATTTATGTTATGCGAAATCTGCTGATGGTGGTTTAACCTGGCAAAAATCTGATGGTGCGCCTTATCAATTGCCTATTCATGCGGATAATGCCGAATATGCCTTAAAAATACCTCAAAAAAGTGAGCTCATTAACCAGACTTCTATGTTTGCAGATGCGAATGGCAAAGTATTTATTGCAAGTTACTGGCGTGATGAGGGTGAAAGCATTCCGCAATATCACCTGGTTTATAAAACTGATGAGGATTGGAAAGTTCATAACTTAAATTTTAGAAAAACCGCATTTAGTTTGAGTGGGGGCGGAACCAAGCAAATTCCCATCGCCAGGCCTCAGATTATTGTGTGGAAAAATGGAAAAAGTTATGCTGCGGGCCTGATCTTTAGAGACAAAGAGCGGGGAAGTAAAGCCTCTATCGCTTTGAATGATGATTTGCAAATGACGAACTGGACGATAGCAGATTTAACCCAACAAAGTGTGGGCGATTGGGAACCTGGTTATGATACCGAATTGTGGAAAAATAGAAAAGTGTTAAGTTTGTTTTTGCAGGATGTAAAACAGATAGACGGCGAAGGAAAGGCAAGTGAGCAACCTACTGCCGTTCAGGTATTAAATTGGGAACCCAAAAAATGATTAAGCGCAATTAATATGAATAAAAATAAGACAAAAGCCAGTGTGATACTCGTGTTTTTCGCCGTGTTTACTTTAAATTTTGGTGTACAGGCACAAGGTAAAAAGCAAGCTGGTAACAGTGCTTATCTGTTTGCCTATTTTACAGGGAACGATAAAGCGGAAGAATCTATTCGGTTTGCCATTAGCGAAGATGGTTATCGTTACAAAGCCTTAAATAATAACCGACCAGTTATCTCATCAGAAAAAATCAGTTCAAAAGGTGGCGTTCGCGATCCTCATATTTTGCGTGGTGCTGATGGAAAGCACTTTTACATGGTTGCAACTGATATGGTTTCGGCAAAAGGCTGGGACAGTAACCGGGCGATGGTGTTGTTAAAATCGAATGACTTAATTACGTGGACATCCAGTATTGTTAATATTCAAAAAAAATATCCGAATCAGGAGAATTTAAAACGGGTGTGGGCACCGCAAACGATTTATGATCCGGCTGTTAAAAAATACATGGTGTATTGGTCTATGAAACATGGCAACGAGCCTGATAAAATATATTACGCTTATGCCAATGCAGATTTTAGTGACCTGGAAGGAACGCCAAAACAACTGTTTTTCAGTCCTACAAATGGATCATGTATTGACGGTGATATCATTTACGATAAGGGAAAATACAACTTGTTTTTTAAAACGGAGGGCAATGGAAATGGAATTAAAAAAGCTGTTTCAAATGAATTAACGAAAGGGTATGTGTTGGGAGACCGATACTTACAGCAAACAACTGATGCGGTTGAGGGTGCCGGGGTTTTTAAGCTTAATGGATCTGATGATTACATTTTAATGTATGATGTTTACATGAAAGGGCGCTATCAGTTTACCAGATCGAAAGATTTGAACACTTTCAAAATCATTGATGAAGAAGTGAGCATGGATTTTCATCCCCGGCATGGAACGGTGATGTCAATTAGTAAAGAAGAAGAAAACCGCTTGTTGAGCAAATGGTATAGCAGTTCATCGGTATTGCAGGGTGCAGGCAATCCATCTATCAAGCAGAATAATATTGTGCTGGATACCATAGCCAAAACGGTTTATTTGCCAGTTAATGATGGTACGGACTTGAAAGCATTTGATCCGCAATTTTCGAAATTTTCTGGTGTGAGTATTAAGCCTGAGGGAAAGGTTGATTTCTCTAAAGGACCTGTGCGTTATACTATTAAAATTGGAAACCAGATGGCTCAAACTTATGCCGTATCTGTCGCGGTTAATCGTAATCCTGTATTAAATGGCTATTACGCTGACCCTGAAATTCTGTATTCCAACAAAACTTCAAAATTTTATTTATACCCTACCAGTGATGGCTTTACTGGCTGGAGTGGTACTTATTTTAAAACTTTTTCATCTGCAGATTTAGTGAACTGGAAAGATGAAGGTGTGATTGTAGATTTAAATAAGGATGTTTCATGGGCGAAGAAAAATGCATGGGCACCAACTGCGATAGAGAAGAAGGTAAATGGCGTATATCAATATTTTTACTATTTCACTGCTGCACAGAAAATTGGGGTAGCCATTGCTGATCATCCTGCTGGTCCTTTTAAAGATAGCGGAAAACCATTAATTGCGAAAAGGCCTGCAGGCATAAAGGGCGGACAAGAGATTGATCCTGATGTGTTCACCGATCCAAAAACCGGGAAAAGTTATTTGTATTGGGGTAATGGATACATGGCCGTTGCTGAATTGAATGACGATATGATCTCCATTGATTCTAATTCCATTAAAATCATTACACCTGATGATAGCTTTCGTGAGGGTACAGAAGTTTTTTATAGAAATGGAAAATACTATTTTTTATGGTCGGAAAATGATACCAGAAGTCCGGATTATGGAGTGAGATATGGCTTTTCTGATTCACCTACCGGAAAAATTACGGTTCCTGCAAATAACTTAATTTTATCAAAACGGCCAGATCAGGGTATTTATGGCACTGGCCACAATAGTGTGATTCAAATTCCGGGTAAAGATGAGTGGTACATGGTTTATCACCGTTTTAACAGACCAAAAGGGATAACCATGGGTGATGCCGCAGGCTACAACAGAGAAGTTTGCATTGATCAAATGGAATTTGAAGAAAATGGCAATATTAAGAAAGTTATTCCCACATTGGAAGGTATAAACCCAATTCGTAAATGAGAACAATAAAATTATTTTCAATGGCATTTCTTTTAATCCTATTTTATGGGTTAAATGAAGTGCATGCGCAAGCAAAGGAAGCCGTACTTGCTCAGCTTAATTTAGCCAATCAATACTGGCAGGCTAAAAATAAACCACAGGTTCGTGCTTTTTGGGATCATGCCGCCTATCATACGGGCAATATGGAACTTTATCAGCTCACCAAAAATGAGGCTTATCGTAAATATGCAGAGGATTGGGCGGAACACAACCAATGGATGGGAGCGAAGTCTGCGGATAAATCTGAATGGAAATATAACTATGGTGAAACAGATGATCATGTGCTTTTTGGCGACTGGCAAATCTGCTTTCAGACCTATATAGATCTTTACCATATACAACCTGCTGAATACAAGGTGGCTCGTGCGAAAGACGTGATGCAATATGAAATGAGTACGCCCAATCATGATTACTGGTGGTGGGCAGATGGTTTGTATATGGTGATGCCTGTAATGACTAAACTTTATAAGTTAACGGGCGATCAAAAATATTCGGATAAGCTTTATGAATATTTTATGTATGCCAATAGCATTATGTATGATCAGGAAGCGAAGCTTTATTACCGCGACGCCAAATATGTTTATCCCAAGCATAAAAGTACCAATGGCAAAAAAGATTTCTGGGCGAGGGGTGATGGATGGGTTTTTGCAGGTTTGGCTAAAGTGTTGAATGATCTTCCTAGAAATGATCCACATCGTGCAGAATACCTTACCAAATACCAGAATATGGCCAAGGCTATTGCAAAATCTCAGCAAAAAGAAGGCTATTGGACCCGGAGTATTCTTGATCCTGAACATGCACCCGGTGCAGAAACCAGTGGAACTGCATTTTTTACCTATGGTTTGCTTTGGGGCATTAACAATGGCTATTTAAAAGAGAAAACATATCTTCCGGTAGCGAAAAAGGCATGGAAATACTTATCAGAAACGGCCTTGCAAAAGGATGGGAAAGTGGGATATGTACAACCGATTGGTGAAAAGGCCATACCCGGCCAAGTAGTAGATGCAAATTCTACAGCCAATTTTGGTGTAGGTGCCTTTTTATTAGCAGGCTGTGAAATGTATCGTTATTTATCAAATCAGAAGTAAAGCTCAGTTCAATGAAAATCAAAAATATTGCTCTTGCTATTTTAATGCTGATGGTCCTTGGCGGATCGGCAATTGCACAGAAAGTAAAAAGTAAAAAAAGCGTAGTGCTTAACGACAGGCAATTCTGGATCCAGCAGATGGATAAAATGGTTCGTCCGGTGTTACAGAATTTAGCGAATGATAGTTTACGGATTGCCATGCCAAAGGTGACCTCAGTGCATGTTGATAATAAAGAACACCGGATTAAAGTTCAATATGTAGAAGTATTGGGAAGGGTTTTAAGTGGCATTGCGCCATGGTTGCAATTGGAAGATGGGGCTGCAGAAGAGGTTGCCTTAAGGAAACAATATCGCGAATGGGCACTAAGCGGATTAAAAAATGCTTTGGATTCTAATGCCAAAGATTTTATGAATTTTGATATCGGCGGGCAACAACTGGTTGATGCTTCATATGTGGCGCTTGCTGTAGTACGGGCACCTTGGTTATGGGAAAACCTGGACAAGAAAAATCAAACTTTATTGATGAAATCCATTGTTACTACGCGAAAATTTAAACCTGTATTTTCTAATTGGCTACTGTTTTCAGCCATGAATGAGGCTTTCTTAGCCAAATTTGGATATGACTGGGATCCCATGCGTGTAGATTATGCACTGCAGCAAATGGAACAATGGTATACCGGTGACGGGATTTATACCGATGGCACCTCATTTGCTTTTGACTATTACAATAGCTACGTGATTCATCCTTACCTGGCGGCGCTTTCAGAAATTATTGGCAAAAAAACCAATGCCTATAAGGATATGTTCGAGAAGATTAAGAAACGTAATGAAAGATATGCCATCATTCAGGAGCGATTAATTAATGCAGATGGAACTTATCCTGCAACTGGCCGCTCGATCATTTACCGTGGTGCTGCATTTCATCATTTAGCGGATATGGCTTTGCGAAAAGCACTGCCAAAGCAGTTATCTGCAGAACAGGTTCGCTGTGCATTGACTGCCGTGATCAGAAAAACATTGGAAAGTCCTACCACCTATAAAAATGGTTGGTTAACCATTGGCTTATATGGTGAGCAACCTGAATTAGGCGATTTTTATAATAACCAGGGTAGCCCTTATATTGCTTCTAATATTTTTCTACCGCTAGGCTTGCCTGCCAGCGATCCATTTTGGGCAAATCCACCAGCAAAATGGAGTGCGCAGAAAATTTGGAGCGGCGAAAATTTCAAAAATGACCACAGCGAAAATTTAAAGTAAAACCAGAAAATAAGTGTTTTTAACTCATTCACTTATAGTTAAACCAAACAAATTAGTTATGAATAAGAAGATCAATTTTATCTTATGTTTTTTAACCCTCTCTTTATTTATCTATCAACTTGCTTCTGCGCAGCAAAAATATGCTTCATTTACGCCGGGTAAAATCTGGAAGGATGATAAAGGGGTACACATTAATGCGCATGGTTGTGGTATAGTTGAGCACAAAGGTACCTATTATTGGTTTGGCGAACATAAAATTGAAGGTGAAAAAGGAAATACTGCACAGGTTGGGGTTCATTGCTATTCTTCGAAAGATTTATATAACTGGAAAGATGAAGGCATTGCGCTATCGGTTTCTGATGATCTGAAAAGTGATATTGCAAGGGGCTGTATTTTAGAAAGACCTAAGGTAGTTTACAATAAAAAAACCAAGAAATTTGTAATGTGGTTCCACCTGGAACTTTTGGGCAAAAGTTATGAAGCCGCCAGAAGTGGTGTTGCTGTAGCGGATAAACCTAACGGACCGTATACTTTTATCAAAAGCTATCGCCCTAATGCAGGTAAAATGCCATTTTATGCTGATGGCACACCTGAAGCAGAAAAGGTGAATTGCGAAAATCCGGCAAATAAAAGTGATGGCTTTTTCTGCAGGGATTTACCTGGCGGACAGATGGCAAGGGATATGACTGTTTTTGTTGATGATGATGGCAAAGCTTATCATGTGTTTTCTTCTGAAGAGAATTTTACCTTGCACTTAGCTGAATTAAGCCCGGATTATTTGAGTCATACGGGCAAGTTTATCAGAATTTACGTGGGGCAACAAACAGAGGCACCAGCTTTATTCAAGAAAAATGGCACCTATTATATGGTGGGTTCTGGTTGCACAGGTTGGGCTCCAAATCCTGCCAGATGGTTTAAAGCCAGTTCCATTTGGGGGCCATGGACGTATATGGGGAATCCTTGTCAGGGACCGGGTGCAAATATCACATATGGTGGACAAAGCACCCACATTCTTCCGGCTCCAGGGAAGAAAGGTGATTTCATTTTTATGGCAGATAAATGGGAACCTAAAAATGCCATTGATGGTCGTTACCTCTGGTTACCTATTAAATTTGAAGGCGATAAGCTTACTATAAATTGGCAGGATGAATGGAACCTGAGTACGTTTAGTAAGTAAGTTACCTCGACTTACGAAGTTTTTATGGGATTGTGAGTAGGGGAACTTCGTCAGTCTAAACACTTAATAATCTCGCTCTACTTATCTAAACTGGTTTCATTTTAGATTTCCAATAAACTGACGAAGTTATGTCCCGCTTTTGGCCTTTGAAACTTCGTAAGTTGACTAATTGAGTTACGAAGTTTTGATGGGGTTGTGTGCTGGCGAACTTCGTCAGTCTAAATTAACTGAACACTTAATCGCCTTACTCTACTTATCTAAAACTGAGGTTCTTTCTAGATCTCTAATAAACTGACGAAGTTCTGCCATGCTTTTGGCCTTTGAAACTTCGTAAGTTGGCTAATTGAGTTACGAAGTTTTGATGGGAATGTGTGCAGGAAGAACTTCGTCAGTCTAAATTAACTGAACCTTACTCTACTTATTTAAAATTGAGGTTACATTTCTAGATCTCCAATAAACTGACGAAGTTCTGCGACGCTTTTGGCCTTTGAAACTTCGTAAGTTGGCTAATTGACTTACGAAGTTTTGATGGGAATGTGTGCAGGAAGAACTTCGTCAGTCTAAATTAACTGAACCTTACTCTACTTATTTAAAATTGAGGTTACATTTCTAGATCTCCAATAAACTGACGAAGTTCTGCGACGCTTTTGGCCTTTGAAACTTCGTAAGTTGGCTAATTGACTTACGAAGTTATGCTAGGCTTTTGGCCTTTAAAACTTCGTAAGTTGATATAATCAGGGAAAAATATCTTTTGTTGATGAAAATAACAATTCAACCCCTAAATATTACCGTTATGCCCCTCACTACTTGTATGATTTTAATGGTTAATTTGTATAATGATAGTATTAAACAGTATAGATGAGTATGTTATATTATATGTGATAGTAATGGAAAAGCTTCTTTTAGAGTAAGCCATTTTAGTTTCTATAGCTAATACATTAAAGTTGAGAGTGTAAAAATATTTAATTATTCATGCTAAGATGTATACCAATACCTTTAATGCTTGATTGAAAACTGTTATCGCCCAAAATGTTATTTTTTATACTTAATCAATATTTTCTAACCTTTAAACTATCTAAAATGAAAAAACAATTTAAAAATTACTTCGTATTAAGCTATGCGATCATCGCGATGCTTACTGCGTGCAAAAAAAATGAAAATGCACAGATTGAGCACCCATCGAAAACTGAATTGATGGGTAAGCTAGCTACCGTTAGCGCTGACAGCGTCACATTTACTTTTCGCCCTTTGCATATTATAGGCTCAACAGTGGCAGCAGCGGATATAGAGGTGCTTACTGATGGTGGTAATGCCGTAATTGAAAGAGGGATGGTTTGGGGCACGGCACCAAACCCTTCGATAACAAATAGTAAAGTTAAACATGGCAATGCTGGCCTGGGGAAATTTAGGGTGATGCTTAAAAGCCTTACGCCAAAAGTAACCTATTATGCCAGGGCTTATGCGATTAATGCCAGTGGTGTTAGTTATAGTAATAATGTTACTTTCAAAACCATAGCAAAGGGTAATATCACTTATACTTTCAATAAATCTGCAAATCCTACAACACAAGAACTTGCAGCTTATGGCAGGTTACAGGTAGCTATTGATAGTGCCGTTTGGTACCTTGAGAATTATACTTCTGCAACAAAACACCTCTACTTAAATTATGATAGCGGAGTGCCAACTGCAGATGCCAATAATGAGGGTTGGATGAGATTTGGAAGCAATTCTTCCTATCAAAACCTGCGAACTATGCTTCATGAATCTGATCATTCGTTAGGTACAGGAACTTCATCATGGTGGTCAAGTCATATTGTAGGTGGTAAACTTGAGGCACCTAGTGTAACGTCGTTATTGCAGATTATATTAAATGATAGTACTGCAAAACTTAATGGCGATTCGCAACACTGGTGGCCTTATGGTCTCAATCAAAATTCTGAAGTTTCATCTAGTTGGGATTATGTGTACAATTGCTTAATTCTGGAGGCCATGCGTAAAGATGGTTTAACTCAGTTTAGTGGAGCATATAACCCGTAATCATTGCATCTAAATTTAATTACTCATGCAGCCGTGATCAGCGGGTGCATGAGTAATTATTTCTAACCATAGGCGTCTTTTAAGCTTTGCTAACATAAAAGATGATTTATTTTCTTGAAAATTTTGACTCCTCATCTCAGGTTGCCAATCTTCCGCAACTTATAATAAAATATAAGCATCAGTATTCAAATACCAAAAGTATAATTTACTCCTATTTCACTGGCAGTGCTTAATTCAAATCCATTCTTAAATAACCGTTAGTTAGACGATTAATTTTATGAAATCTAGGTGAAATGTGCCTTTTTTAAAGAAAAATAACGCTTTAACCCCTAAATATTACGATTATACCCCTCCTTCATATCCCGTTTTTAGTAGTTCTTTGAAACAACCAAGTCATAAGGGATAAGGATAACACAACCATCAACTGATCTAACTAAATAATTAAAAGACTATCAAGCTATTCCAGTTTGATGAATTCAGTTAATAGTTTTATTGATACTTCATTCATTTTGACTGCATTTTTCAACAAACAATTTATTCTAACTAATCAAACAATTTTAAGATGGCTAAAAGTTTACTAAACATGCAAAAATGCATTTTTATGTTTCTGGTTACCGTAATTCTTAACGGTATCTATGTGGAAACATCAAAAGCGCAAACCACTAAAATGCCAGTAAGTGGACGCGTATCGGATAACAAGGGAGTCTCCATTCCTGGAGCAACCATAAAAGAAAAAGGGACGAGCAATGTGACCATTAGTGATGCAGATGGTAATTACAAAATCAACGTAATCAAAGGTTCTACACTAGAATATACCTTTGTTGGGTATGCACCTAAAAGCGTAAGTGTAGGTGAACAAACCAAGATAAACATTACACTACTTGATGATGAAGGGCAGGGGCTTGAAGAGTTAGTTGTGGTGGGTTTTGGTAAGCAGAAAAAAGTAAATCTGACTGGTGCTGTGGGAACCGTAGATGCGAAAGCTTTAGAGAACCGTCCGGTTCAGAATGTATCTCAGGCTTTGCAAGGCTTAATACCAGGATTAAATATTTCTCAAAATAATGGTTCGTTAGAAAGTACGCCAAGTATTAATATCAGGGGTACCGGAACCATCGGGAATTCGTCATCAGATCCACTTATTTTAATCGATGGAATGGAAGGATCATTAAATGCCTTAAATCCACAAGATGTTGAAAGTATATCGGTATTAAAAGATGCCTCAGCTTCATCTATATATGGTTCAAGGGCTGCATTTGGTGTGATCTTAGTGACGACCAAAAGGGGTAAAGCAGGTAAAGTTCAGGTTAATTACAACAATAGTTTCCGTCAAACCCGCCCGGTTTTATCACCTGAAATGATGGATTCGTACACCTTTGCCTTATACTTTAATGATGCAAGTACAAATGGTGGCAGTGCCCCTCATTTTGATGCCACTGCTTTACAACGGATTAAAGATTATCAGGATGGAAAAATTACGAGTTCCACCATTCCTAGTCCAAATAACAAACAATTTTGGGCTGATGGTTATGCTTATGGAAATGATAACATCGACTGGTATAAAGCGATGTATATGGACCATAGTTTTTCTCAGGAGCATAACTTAAGTCTAACCGGCGGAACTGAAGCTACCTCTTATTATTTATCAGGAAATTTATTAGACCAAACTGGTATGATGCGCTTTAACCAGGATGGTTATGGCCGTTATGGTGCAACAGCAAAGATTAATACTAAAATTTCAGATTTTTTAACTGCTAATTACAGCAATCGTTTTTTAAGAGAAACCTATCACCGTCCGTCTGCCCTAACCGATGGTTTTTATGAAGCCATAGGCCGCCAGGGCTGGCCGACTTTACCTTTGTATGATCCTAACGGATATTTATTTAGCTCTCCTTCTCCAGCATTGGAAATGGCTGAAGGCGGGGAAGATAACCAGGTAAAAGATTGGATGTATCAGCAATTTCAATTGGTTTTGGAACCGATTAAAGGATGGAAAACATTTGGAGAAGCGAATTATCGTACCCAGACACAATTTCGTCATTGGGATTCGCAACAAACATTTAACCATGATGTAAATGGGGTACCATATTTATATAAACGAAGCTCAAATGTTTATGAATATGGTTTTAAAGAAAATTATTTCAATATCAATATCTATTCTGAATATTCAAAAAGCTTCGCAAAGCATAACTTTAAAATCATGGCAGGGTTTCAGTATGAAGATACCCAATACAGAGATGTAAGTGGCCTGCGAAATGGTATCATTGTTTCTGATATTGCTACCTTAAATACCACTTCTGGCTTAGATGCAGATGGTAAAGTACTTGCGCCAACAGTTACGGGGCAGTATCAGAGCTGGGCTACGCAAGGTTTGTTTAGCCGTTTAAATTATGATTACGATGGAATTTACTTGTTAGAAGCAAATTTACGTTACGATGGATCATCTCGTTTCCGATCAGATAAACGTTGGGGCTGGTTTCCATCAATTTCTGCCGGATGGAATATTGCCAGAGAAGAATTCTTTAAAGATAGGTTTGCATTTGTTAATACCTTTAAGTTAAGAGGATCATACGGTAATTTAGGAAATCAGAATACAAAGGTTTGGTACCCAACCTACCTTACCATGCCTATAGGAACTGCAAACGGATCTTGGTTAATTAATGGCGCCAGACCGAATACGGCAAGTGCCCCAGGTATTGTAAGTTCTACTTTAACATGGGAAACGATAAAAAGTTATAATGTGGGTTTAGATTTTAGTTTCCTGAAAAACAGATTGACTGGATCTTTCGATTGGTATAACAGGAAAACGCTAAACATGGTTGGACCAGCTCCAGAATTACCTGTTACCCTAGGTACAGCCGTACCAACCACTAATAACACGGATTTAAAATCTATGGGTTTCGAATTTGAAATTGGTTGGAATGATCGTTTGAAAAATAATCTTGGTTATGGTATTAAATTCTTACTGTCTGATTATAAAACCACTGTTACCCGCTATCCTAACGCCACCATGTCTTTAAACACTTATCGAGAAGGGCAAACATTAGGTGAAATTTGGGGCTATACCACTATTGGCATCGCTAAAACCCAGGCGGAGATGGATGCGCATTTAGCTACCTTAAGTAATGGCCAGTCTGCATTCGGATCGCAGTGGTCTGCAGGTGATATCATGTATGCAGATTACAACAAAGATGGTAAACTGGATTGGGGAAGCTGGACACAAGGTGATTCTGGTGATGCACACCTGATTGGTAACAGTACTCCTCGTTACAGAGTGGGTTTAGATATCAATTTAGATTACAAGGGATTTGACTTCAGGGCCTTCTTCCAGGGGGTATTGAAAAGAGACTATTGGCAAAACAGTTATTTCTTCTGGGGTGCTACGGCTGATAAATGGTGGTCAACAGGTTTAGTTCAACATGCTGATTATTTTAGAAATGATCCAAACAGTCCGCTAGGTTTAAACTTAGATTCCTATTATCCAAGACCAACTTTCGGAACAAGCAAAAACCAACAAACACAAACAGGCTATTTACAGGATGCATCTTATATCCGGTTGAAAAATGTACAATTGGGTTATACTTTCCCTCAGCAGCTTACTAAAAAATTTGGTGCACAAAAATTTAGAATTTTTGCATCAGGCGAAAACCTGGTTACCTGGACTAAGCTGGCCAAAATGTTTGATCCGGAAACCATTGATGGGGGTGCAAACGGAAGTGTGTATCCACTTTCTAAAGTGCTATCAGTTGGTTTAAGTTTAACTTTTTAATTAAATAGACATGAATTTCTCGAAGTTTATCACAAATAGTTGCCTGGCAACATTAATCATCATCACCTTGGTAACTGGTGCTTGTAAAAAAGCATTGGATAAAGAGCCAATGTCTAATATTACACCCGAAAAGTATTTACAAGAAGAAGGTCAGCTTGCAGCTTATGCCATTGCCAGGTATCCTGATATTTTACCTTCTCACGGCAACTGGTCTTTTGGTACTTTCGGTACCGATGGTAACACCGACAATATGATTGTACCTGTACTGGATAATAAATTTATTCCAGGTTTGTGGCGCGTAGAAGCAACTGGTGGAGATTGGAATTTTGGTAATATCTACCAGGTAAATTATTTTTTAAGTAAGGTAATCCCAAGGTGGAAAGCCGGAGGGATTGTTGGTAATGCCGATAATATTAAGCAATACATTGGCGAAATGTACTTTTTAAGGGCTTTTGAATATTTTAAAAAATTGCAGGCACTGGGCGATTTTCCGATCATTAAAACAGTTTACCCTGATGAAAAGGAAATTTTAACGCAAGTGAGTAAAAGACAGCCACGTAATGAAGTAGCCAGGTTTATCATTTCTGATTTAGATTCTGCTGCGCTGTTATTAAAAACATCTCCTGATGGAACAAAAAACAGAATTTCTAAAGCTTGTGCACAATTGATAAAATCGCGTGTTGCCTTGTATGAAGGAACATGGCTTAAGTATTTTAAAGGTACTGCATTCGTTCCAAATGGCCCAAATTGGCCTGGTAAATCAAAAGATTACAATGCCAATTATCAATTTCCGACAGGAAATATCGATGCCGAGATACAGTACTTTTTAGGCGAGGCCATGTCTGCCGCAAAGAGCGTGGCAGATGCCGCGCCATTGGTTACGAACACCGGAATTATAGAATCGCCAAATAATGAGAATCCTTATTTCAGTATGTTTAGTGCCGTTAATATGTCTGGTTATAGTGAGGTTTTGTTGTGGAGACAATATGGTGCAGGCTTGGTTACCCATAATGTTCCGGTGTATGCACAAGCTGGAAATTATGCTGTTGGTTTATCCAGAAGTATGGTAGAAAGTTTCTTGATGGCAAATGGATTACCAATTTACGCTACCGGAAGTAATTATGAAGGAGATGATTATATTGCTGATGTTCGAAAAAATAGAGATGGAAGGTTAAATTTATTTTTAAAAGAGCCTGGACAAAAAAATGTGCTGGTTAATGCTACTCAGGGAACACATGCCACACTCGTTGAGCCGACACCAAGAATTTGGGAATCAAGCTACGATCAAAAATATACTACAGGCTATACCATTAGAAAGGGATTAAGCTATGATGGGGCACAAGCCAATAATGGGCAAGGTTATACCGGAAGTATTACTTTCAGAGCAAGCGAAGCTTACCTGAATTATATTGAAGCCAGCTATGAAAAGAATGGATCAATAGATGCTGATGCAACCAAATACTGGCAGCAACTCAGAACAAGAGCCAAAGTAAATACAGATTTTCAGCAAACGATAGCTGCGACTGTAATGTCAAAAGAAATCCAGGATTGGGGAGCATATTCTGCTAATACACTGGTTTCTCCAACGCTTTATAATATTCGCCGGGAAAGAAGGAATGAATTAATGGCTGAAGGCTTAAGGTATATGGATTTAAAAAGATGGAGGGCGATGGACCAGATGATTTCAACGCCGTACCACTTTGAAGGTTTTAAACTTTGGGGCCCAATGAAAAGCTGGTTTACTGCATCTCAAATTGTTTTTGGCGCTGGCAATTCAGCATCAGTTGTTTCAGATCCGGCATTAAGTGTTTATCTACGTCCGCAAGAAATCCGTTCAAATGCTGATTCTTATAAGGGGGCTAAATGGACAATGGCACATTATTTAAGCCCGATTGCTACACAACACTTTAACATTACATCCACAAATGGTGATTTTAATAGCTCACCTATTTACCAAAATCCAGGTTGGCTAACTACAGGAGGCTCAACACCAACATTATAGTCTTTCTTTTCGGTTGCAGGTATTCTTAGATGAAGGTGTACCTGTAACCAAAAAACATTATTTTTAGCTTATGAAACTCAAAACGATCCTTTCCGTAACTTTTTTAGCGATCTTGTTTTCGCATCAGGTTGATGCTCAAAACAACGATTGGGAAAATCCAAAACTGGTAGATGAGGGAAAGGAAAAAGCCCATGTTACCTTTATGTTATTTGATCAAAAGAATGATGTAATTGGTGATGATTACTCGAAATCTCCCTATTATAAATCCTTAAATGGCCAGTGGAAATTTAATTATGTAGATAAATATGCCGATCGTCCGCAAGATTTTTATCAAACCAATTTCAAAGATGGTGGATGGGCCAATTTAACTGTTCCATCTAATTGGGAGTTAAATGGTTTCGGCATTCCTATTTATACCAATATCACTTATCCTCATCCTAAAAATCCGCCTTTTATTGGCGAGAACAATCCGGTAGGAACTTATAGAAAAACCTTCACCGTGCCTGAGAACTGGGCAGAAAGAGAAACCTTAATCCATTTTGGATCCATTTCTGGTTGTGCTTTTATTTACGTGAATGGTAAAAAAGTTGGGATGACGAAAGCATCCAAAACGCCGGCAGAATTTGATCTTACGCCTTACTTAAAAACTGGAACAAATGTATTGGCCGTTCAGGTTTATCGCTGGTCTGATGGAAGTTATTTAGAAGATCAGGATTTCTGGCGATTGAGTGGGATAGAACGGAACGTATATTTGTACTCCATGCCAAAACAAACCATTTGGGATTTCTTTTTAAAGGGAGATTTAACACCAAATTATACCGATGGATTGTTCAGTGCTGATGTAGATCTCCGCAAGTTTGCCGGACAAAATATTAGTGGTGGTTCTATGAATGTTTCACTTCAAGATCAAAATGGTAAAACCGTTTTCAACAAAACGCAAACTTTTAACGGTTCTGCAGAGGCTATCCAAACTGTTAAATTTAATGGTACAATAATAAATCCATTAAAATGGAATGCTGAGCAACCCAATTTATATGATTGTATCATTACTTTGGAAGATGCCAAAGGTAAACAAGTTGCGGTTACAGGGGCCAAAGTTGGTTTTAGAAAAGTGGAAATTAAAAATGCACAGCTGTTAATTAATGGTGTAGCCACTTACGTTCATGGGGTAAACCGCCATGAACATGATGATGTAACCGGACATACCACTACCAAAGAATTGATGCTGAAAGATATTCGCCTGATGAAAGAATTTAACATCAACGCTGTTCGTTTATCACATTATCCGAATGATCCGCTATGGTATAAATTATGTGATCAGTATGGGTTGTACCTGGTAGATGAGGCCAATATTGAAACACATGGCATGGGGGCAGAGTTGCAGGGTTCATTCGATAAATCGAAACATCCTGCATACTTGCCGGAATGGGCTGCGGCACATGTAGATCGTACGGTTCGGATGGTGGAACGTGATAAAAATCATCCTTCAATTATTATCTGGTCACTAGGAAACGAATGCGGTAATGGTCCGGTTTTTCATGACAATTATAAATGGATTAAGCAACGGGATAATAGTCGTCCGGTTCAGTTTGAGCAGGCTGGCGAAGATTGGAATACCGATATTGTTTGCCCAATGTATCCAAGCATTGGCTCAATGAAAAAGTACGCCAGCGACGCTACCAAAACCAGACCTTATATTATGTGTGAATATGCACATGCCATGGGCAACAGCAACGGTAACTTTAAAGAATACTTTGATATTATTCGCGGCAGCAAACACATGCAGGGTGGCTTCATTTGGGATTGGGTAGATCAAGGCATTAAAACGAAGGATGCCAATGGAAAAACTTTCTGGGCTTACGGTGGTGATTTGGGCGGTTTTTACTGGCAAAATGATGAAAATGGCGTGGCAGATGGAATCATCAGTGCAGACCGCACACCAGATCCTGGCGCTTATGAAATCAGAAAAATTTATCAGAATATTTTATTTACTTCCGCAGATATTTCCAGAGGCAATTTAACAGTTGAAAACCTTTTTGACTTTACCAATCTGGATCAATATGATTTTAAGTGGGTGTTAACCAGTAATGGTAAGGCGATTAAAGAAGGCACTTTTGATGTTAGCATTGATCCGCATACCAAAAAGGAGATTAAATTAAACCTTCCAACATTTAAATCTGTTGCCGGTACTGAATATTTTTTAAACGTTTACGCTTATCGTAAAAAGGCCAGCGCCATGTTGCCTGCAGGTTTTGAAGTGGCCAATGAACAGTTTTATTATGGAGGAAATTTCTTCGATAAAGTAAGCCAACCGAATTCCAGGTTAACCGTAAAAACGGAAGACAATAAACTTTCTTTTACCGCAGGTGATGTAAGCGGAGAATTTAATACGAAGACCGGTAGATTTACCAACTACAACAAAGGCAACAGCAGAGGTTTAAACCGTTTCCCTGAACCCTATTTCTGGAGGGCACCTACCGATAATGATTTCGGAAATGATATGCCACAGCGTTTAGGCATCTGGCGTTCTGCACACGAAAATAAAAAAATGCTTACGGTAAACGTGTCGAAACAAACAGACAGTGGTTTGTTCATCAAAGTAAATTACATCCTAAATAGTGTTGCAGTGCCTTATACAGTTGATTATTTAATTCAAAATGATGGATCAATAAAGGTTACGGCTACCATGGATAGGACGGGTAGAGACTTGCCAGAACTGCCAAGGTTTGGTATGCGTACGGAATTACCAGAAGCTTATCAAAATCTAAAATATTACGGAAGAGGGCCGTATGAAAATTATAGCGACCGTAATTTCGCATCTTTTGTAGGGCTTTATGAGGATAAAGTAGAAAATCAGTACTATAAAGGTTATATCCGTCCGCAAGAAAGTGGAAATAAAACAGATGTACGCTGGTTGAGTTTGACAGCGGATGATGGAAGCGGAATCATGGTTGAAGGCATTCAACCACTTTCCTTTTCGGCGATTAATCATTCAACGGAAGATTTAGATCCCGGTTTAACTAAAAAGCAGCAGCATCCAACTGATCTTCCGGTTCGTCATAACGTTTTCCTGAATATTGATCTTAAGCAACGAGGTGTTGGCGGAGATGATAGCTGGGGCGCTTATCCACACGCACCATATCGGTTAACTGATCAAAAATATTCGTACAGTTATACCATTAAGCTTTTGAATAATGGAACATCAAATGCGAAATAAACTTCGATACTGCTTTTATTTGTTATTGACTTTAGCAAGTTCATCCTGTGCCCTTAACAAGGTACAGGATTTTTCACGTTCAAAGTATTTAAAAGAAGGTTATAAACTGGTATGGGCTGATGAATTTAACCAGAAAGGCCTGCCAGATCCAAAAAACTGGACTTTTGAAAAAGGCTTCGTGCGCAACAATGAACTCCAGTGGTATCAGCCAGAAAATGCTTATTGTGAAAATGGATTGCTTATTATTAAGGCAATGCAGGAACAAAAATCAAATCCGGATTTTATCTTGGATAGTAAAGATTGGCGTAAGAATAGAAGAAATATTGATTATACTTCAGCCTGTTTGATTACTAAAGGTTTGCAAAGCTGGAAATATGGCCGTTTTGAAATGCGGGGCAAGATAGACATCAGCGCAGGCTTATGGCCAGCCTTTTGGACTTTAGGCGTTGAGGGTGCCTGGCCAGCCAATGGTGAGATTGATATTATGGAATATTATCAGGAAAAGCTACTGGCTAACATTGCCAGTTCCGGGAAAAATGGAAAACCAAAGTGGTTTAGCCAAACAAAATCCATTACAGGGCTGGGTGGAAAGGCATGGGCCGAAAAATTTCATATCTGGAGAATGGATTGGGACAGTAATTCGATCAGTTTATATGTCGATGATTTATTGCTGAATAGAACATTGTTAGCAGATTTAGATAACGACCATCAGAAAGGTACGCATCCATTTAAGCAGAAACATTATATTTTATTGGATTTGGCAATTGGCGGCATGAATGGTGGAAGCCCGGAAAACACTAAATTTCCAAACCAGTTTGAAGTTGATTATGTGCGGGTTTATCAAAAATAACACAAATCAATTTTACCTTAAACGATCATCATTCTATTTCTTTGGTAATCTGTATATTTGTTCTCAACGATCTTCAAAATCGAACCAAATATTTTGTCCTTACCTTAAACGCTTTTACGGTTTCCATCAGGAAACATAAGTTACCATTATGAGTCGAATCCTATTTTTACTATTAATCTCCATCTTTTCTTTGCGTGCAACTGCACAAACAAAATTGCAAGCTTTTAAATTAAAAGATGTCCGCCTGCTATCAAGTCCTTTTCTTAAAGCGGAAGAAACAGATCAAACGTATATGCTTTCGCTTAATCCCGATCGGTTATTGGCGCCATATTTAAAGGAAGCGGGTTTAACTCCAAAAGCTGAATCTTACGGTAACTGGGAAAATACGGGATTGGATGGACATATTGGTGGTCATTATGTTTCAGCACTTTCGCTGATGTATGCTTCAACGGGCGATGCAAAAGTTAAAGAAAGGCTGGATTACATGATTGATGAGCTGGAAAAATGTCAGTTAAAAAATGGAAATGGATATTTGTCGGGCGTTCCGGGCGGAAAAGAAATATGGGCACAAATCAAATCCGGAAACATCAAGGCTTCCAGTTTTTCATTGAATGGCAGATGGGTACCCTTATACAATATCCATAAAACGTTTGCTGGTCTGCATGATGCTTATGCCATTGCAGGTAATGAAAAGGCCAAACAAATGCTCATTAAGTTAACCAATTGGTGTATTGATCTGGTTGCTGGCTTAACTGATCAACAGATTCAGGAATTGCTTAAAAGTGAACATGGAGGATTAAATGAAGTATTTGCTGATGTATATGAAATTACAGGTGATAAAAAATACCTGAAACTGGCCCGGCAATTTTCTGATCAATCTATTTTGAAGCCACTATTATTGCAAAAAGATGCTTTAAATGGCATGCATGCCAATACACAAATTCCAAAGGTGATTGGTTTTGAGCAAATTGCACTGGTAGATCAGGATACGAGCTGGAGTAAGGCTGCAGATTTCTTTTGGCAAACGGTGGTGAATCATAGAACGGTAGCCATTGGTGGAAATAGTGTAAGAGAGCACTTTCATCCCGCAAATGATTTTTCTTCTATGCTGGAATCCAGAGAAGGGCCTGAAACCTGCAATTCTTACAACATGCTTAAGCTCACCAAACAGTTATTTCTTGATGCCCCTTCCATAAAATATTTAGATTATTATGAAAGAACCCTATACAATCACATTTTAACTTCTCAAAGAGCTGGCGGCGGTTTTGTTTATTTTACTCCAATGCGCCCGGGGCATTACCGTACTTATTCAAATCCTCAGGAAAGTTTTTGGTGCTGTGTAGGCTCTGGATTAGAAAATCATGGGAAGTACGGCGAATTAATTTATGCACATGATGATCAGAACCTTTATGTGAATCTGTTCATTCCATCCGTTGTAAATTGGGCAGAAAAAGGCATAACCCTTACGCAGGAGAATGATTTTCCAAAGCAAGAATTTACGCAGCTAAAATTAAAATTATCAGGTCCCAAACGTTTTTCCATCCGTCTACGTTACCCATCATGGGTTGCAGCAGGGCAAATGACTATCCTGGTGAATGGTAAAAAAACGATGGCAAAGGCATTGGGCAATGGCTATGTCAGTATTGATCGGGTTTGGTCATCGGGTGATGTGATTAAGGTTGCATTACCCATGCATAATACTACCGAATTCATGCCTGATGGATCAGATTGGGTAGCTTTTCTTCATGGACCAATTGTTTTGGCTGCTGAACTGGATACCTTAGCACAACCCAATTTAACTGCAGATGGCAGTAGGATGGGTCATATTGCTTCAGGGGCATTATTCCCGGTGAGCGAGGCTCCATTGGTATTTGGTCAGAAAAAAGATCTTGCAATGCAGCTTGTACCCATAAAAAATCAGTCGCTTACTTTTAATGCTGAAAAGGCAATTTATCAGCCCAAATATAAAAATCTTAAACTCGTTCCTTTTTATGAGCTGGCAGAGAAGCGCTATATGGTATACTTCCCTTATACCAATCCGGAAAACCTGGAAGCAAAAGCTAAAGCCATTAAATTGGCTGAGACTGAAAAAATCAAGTTAGAACAAGAAACGGTTGATGTTGTGCGTACTGGAGAGCAGCAGCCAGAATCGGATCATGGTTTTAAAGGTGAAAATACAGATAATGGGATTTTCCAGGATCGCCATTTCAGAAATGGAAAGGGCTGGTTCAGTTATAATCTAAATAATAAAGCTTTAGACGGCAAAAAAATCAGACTTACCTTTTATGGAAATGAAAAGAATAAAGTGTTTTCCATTCTTATTAATCAGGTGGTTATTGCTCAGGTTAAGCTTGATGGAGGTAAAGGGAATGTTTTTTATACACAAGATTTCGAGATTCCAGAAGCCTTGTTAAAACCGCAGCTTGAATTAAAATTGCAGGCTGATGCTGGTGCGGCAATTGCAAATATCTTCGAAGTAAGGTTGGTGAAATAGGGTTTTGCCTGGTGATTGTGCCATCTAAATCTTAATGGTTGATTTGTAAAGAGCTTATTGGTGTCGACAGTAAAATTGCCTATGGAAAAAAATAAAAGCTCAAAAGTGCTTTTTTAATTCCAAAGCATTATTTTTACGCCAATTATGGAAAACGACAAAAAAGAAATATTCGATAGCGTTGCGCAAAGATTAAAAATTGAAGGTTTTAATGTAGTAAACCGCGATGAAACACGTCCATGGGGTGGTTTTTTTGTAATTGATGAGGCACAAGCTCAACAATTTGCAGATACTTATTTTGATGGATTAGATGTGGAGAGCTTAAAAATTGGCGGTAAATTAAGTCCGAAGATTTTAATCGTAGCACCAAACACACGCTTGTCCTGGCAATATCATCACCGCAGAGCAGAAATATGGCAAGTGGTAACCGGTACAGTTGGCATTAAAACCAGTGCAACCGATGAAGAGGGTGAAGTGAAAAAATATGCACCTAAAGATCAGATCAAATTGCAACAAGGTGAGCGTCACCGCTTAATTGGTTTAGATGATTGGGGCGTGGTAGCAGAAATATGGCAGCATACAGATGCTTCAAATCCATCAGACGAAAGTGATATCGTAAGAGTTCAAGACGATTTCGGTAGATAAATTTTAATAAAGATTAATTTAAAAGGCATGGATGAGTGAATCTATTGCCTTTTTTAAACATTTCAACTATTCGTTTAAGCCACGAATAGTTGCCAGCGGAAAGATATCGAAAACTAAAGGCCGAGAAATTCCGTTTATTAAGCATACACATTATACATGATTATCCTCATTTTTTTTCTTTGCCATTGGTTTCTATCGCTTTTTAGCCAAACTTTTTTTCTCCACCGTTACTCATCACATAAAATGTTTAAAATGGAACCCTTCTGGGAACGATTTTTTTATCTCATTTTATTGATTTCTCAAGGTTCTTCTTTTTTAAATCCGAGGGCTTATGCCATTTTGCATCGCATGCACCATGCCTATAGCGATACAGAAAAAGATCCACATTCTCCTCACTTCTTTAAGGATGTTTTTGGGATGATGATTGCGACCAAAAATATGTACATGAATTATCTTCATTTCAAGATTCAGCCAGAACCAGCCTTTCAGGGAAATTACCCAGAGTGGCCTTTGGTAGATCGGATTGGCAATTCATGGCTATGGAGAATTGGATGTGGGCTATTTTATATAGGTTTCTATATTACTTTTGCCAGCCATTGGTGGTTGTTTATTTTATTACCCGTACACTTTTTAATGGGACCTTTACACGGTGCTATTGTGAACTGGTGTGGACATAAATATGGTTATTCAAATCACGATAATGAAGATCATAGCAAAAATTCATTGCCTTGGGATTTTCTGTTAATGGGCGAGTTATTTCAGAATAACCACCATAAAAAGCCAAATAGTCCGAATTTTGCATCTAAATGGTGGGAGTTTGATCCAACTTATCCGGTAATGAAGGTGTTGCATTGGATGAAGATTATTAAAATAAGAAAGGTTTAATATCTTTAATAGTAGATAATATTTAATAAGGGCTGATGAAGTGAAATTCATCAGCCCTTATTTTTTGTTCGTTATTTTAGGCTTTGGTTAAGTATAATTTTTAACCTTTTCTCTTGTCTATCTGGATTTTACCGATAAAAGTCGCACCTTTGCCGACTAAATTAACGTAGTGGCGCAAAAACTATTTAAAAGCATTGTAACAAAATGCAATTTGCGTAGACTAATAAACCAAAGACTAACAAATTATAATGAAAAAAATTTTACTCTCGCTCCTGATTCTGGGAACATTTGTAACGGTAAAAGCCCAATTTCCTGCCGGAGGTTTCGGTGGAGGCGCAAAGAAACCCACGGTTTTCGGTCGTGTAACGGCAACAATTTTAGATTCGGTAACTAAGCAGCCTATAGATTATGCAACCGTATCATTAATTAGTGTTAAAGATAATAAATCAGTAAATGGTGGTGTAACTGATCCAAAAGGAAAGTTATCACTTCAAAATGTGGCTCCTGATACTTACAAACTAATGATTGGATTTATGGGTTATAAAACCAAATCCATCAGTGTAACCACAACACCGGCTAAGCCAGATCAGAATTTAGGAACCATTTATATCTCATCTACAGAAAATTCTTTGGCTGATGTGCAGGTTCAGGGTACCAAAGCCGTAATCGAAAATAAAATTGATAGAATGGTGTACAATGCCGAGGCTGACGGAACCAATGCAGGCGGTGATGCCACGGATGTGATGCGTAAAGTGCCGATGCTTTCAGTAGATGTGGATGGTAACGTTCAGCTACGCGGCGGTGCGGTTAGGGTTTTAATTAATGGTAAACCATCGGGAACAATGGCCAGTAGTGTGGCCGATGCTTTAAAAATGATTCCGGCAGAGCAGATTAAAAGTGTGGAAGTAATTACCAGTCCATCTGCAAAATATGATGCAGAAGGCTCCGGAGGAATTATCAATATCATTACTAAAAAATCAAATGCCCAGGGTGTAAGCGGAAGTGTGAATGCATCTGCAGGAACCAGACAAAATAATGGTGCATTTAACTTAACCGCAAAAACAGGTAGGTTAAGTGTAAATACAAGTTTAGGGACTAATTTGGCTTATGCTCAAGATTCACGCGTATTATTTGAGAATAATACCCGCACAGATTCTGCTGGTTTGTCTCGTGTAACCACTATTCTTCAGGATGGGGTTTCTAAATGGAGCCGCCAAGGTTACAATGGAAGCTTCGGTGCTGATTACGATTTTAATGCTTATAACAATGTGAGCTCCACCGTTAAATACAATAACTTCTCTAATGGCGGGCCAGGAAGTGCTGATTATATTTTAAATGGTGTTCCACTTAAAAACATTAGTGACATGGATATGGGTTTCAATAACTTTGACTGGAATGTAGATTATAAACATACCACTAAAAAAGAAGGTGAAGAATTTACCGTTTCGGGTCAGGTGTCATCAGGAAGAAACACTACAGATTTCCAAAACGAAATTATTGGCAGTTCATTCCCTCAGGTAAATAATAGCAATACTGGTAAAAATAAAGAGTACACTGCACAAACAGATTACACTTACCCATTCAGCAAATCGACAATATTAGAAGTGGGTGCCAAAGGTATTTTCAGAAACATTAACAGTGAGTTTTCTAACAATTCAGCGCAAGACTTTGAATATAATCAGGATGTGGCATCAGCCTATGGGGTTATTAGTTTTAAGCTAAGTAAAAAATATAATTTCAAAGGTGGGTTAAGGTCAGAATATACCAGCATAGATTTTAATACCATACAAGGGGGTACGCAAAAAAATGATTATTTCAATTTATTTCCAAGTGCTATTCTTTCCCGTACTTTAAAAGGAAATGCAACGTTAAAACTAAGTTATAACAGAAGGGTACAAAGACCAAGTTTAACCTATTTAAACCCATTCCGTAATGAAAGTGATCAGTTTAATATCCGCCAGGGTGAGCCAACATTAAATCCTGAATTAAGTGATAACCTTGAGCTGGGCTACTCTACTTTTATTAAAGGATCGGTAATTAATGCTTCCGTATTTTACCGGCGTACCGGAGGTGTGATTGAAAGCTCAATTATGCCAATTAGCGAGGGAGGCTTTGAAAAAACCTTAACTACTTATATTAACGTAGGTACAGCGCAAACTTATGGAGCCAACTTATTTGCTTCTTACAACCCAAAACCCAAATGGACATTAATGACTAACCTTGGGGTGAATACTTATGAAGTGAGCAATTCGCAAACAGGAGTGAGCACAGGAACGTTCTTAAATTATAATATTTTTGGCCGTTCGGCTTATGGTTTTGGTAAAGGCTATAACTTCGAGTTGTTTGGTGTGGTTAACTCACCACGTAGAACTTATCAAGGAAAAACAGATGCCATGTTAATTTATGGTGCATCATTCAAAAAGGAAATCTGGAATAAAAAAGGTTCTATCGGTATTAATACCTTAAACCCTTTTACCCGCGATTTACACATTAAAACAGTAAATAACTCGGTTACTACTGTAGGAAATAAAGTAAGTACACTTTTCCAAAGTACTAACGTTTATTATCCATTACGCTCATTTGGTGTAAACTTTAGCTATTCATTTGGTAAGTTGAAGTTTACCGAGAAGAAAAAGATTAAAAATGATGATATCAAACAAGATCAGCAGCAAGGTGGCGGAATGGGCGGAGGTTTACAGCAGTAAAATCTCGTTTAAATAAATATTAAGAGCTTTCAGTTGAATCTGAAAGCTCTTTTTTTTGTATTTAATTTAATAGTGTGAAAAATACACTTAGTTGTGTGTATTTTTAAAGTGATTTAGTTGATTTATCTGTGTTTTAAGTGATTTCTCTATTGATTTGATTATCTGTTGCGGTTTATTGCGTATTTTCATTCTGTTTTCTGCATGTTTTTTCTGTTAAAAGCCTATCTTGCATCTGCTAACAATCAACAACCTAAATTCTTGATATATGAAAAAAGTCTTTACCTCACTTTTTTTTCTGTGTATTTTACTCGCCGGGCTATCCTCATTTGCCCAGGTAAAAACCGTTACAGGGAAAATTACTTCTACAGATGATGGTGGGCCACTGCCTGGAGCAAGTATAAAAATTAAAGGTACCACCACCGGAACATCTACTGATGGAAATGGTGCTTTCACTATTCAGGTGCCATCACCAGGTGCGGTGCTGCAGATTAGTTTAGTGGGTTATAAACTGCAGGAGATTACGGTAGGCGAGAGAACAACCATTAACGCTGCACTCGCTTCCGATTCTCAACAACTTCAGGAAGTAACAGTTTCAACAGCATTAGGCATTACCAGGCAGGCCAAATCTTTAGGTTATGCTGCGCAAACGGTTGGAGATAAAGATCTGAATTTTAATCATCAGCCCAATTTAATTAATGCCTTGCAGGGTAAAGTAGCAGGTGCAACTATTTCGAGTACGGGCGGTGGCCCAGGTCAGGGTGCCAGCATCAGGATTAGAGGGGTAAATTCCATCGATCCGAATAGATCTGGAGATCCGCTTTATGTAATTGATGGTGTTCAGATTGATAACTCCACTTCAACCCAAGGTGCAAATCCGAGTGGAAATGCTTATGGCTCCAGAGGTGTAACCAACAGGGCTTCGGATATTAATCCTGATGATATTGAAACCATCAACATTTTAAAAGGTGGGGCGGCTACAGCACTTTACGGTTTAAGAGGTGCAAATGGAGTAGTGGTGATCACCACTAAAAGAGGAAAGCAAAACGGATTGCAAGTTAATTTTAACAGCAGTTACGGTTTCGATGAGGTATTGATTAGTCCGAAAGTGCAGACCGAATATACGCAGGGTGTATTGGGGGTTTACACAAATCCACCGGGTGGAATCGGACCAGCCTGGGGGCCAACCATTGCAGAGGCTAAACTGATTGATCCCACCCATCCTGATAAACTTTATAATAATTACGATCAGGCCTTTGGTACTGGTCAGCAAGTTAAAAACTCACTCTCTTTAACCGGAGGAAGTGATGTGGTAAAGTTTTTCTCATCCGTATCTCAGTTATACCAAAAAGGTATGATGCCGAACACGGATAACAAGAATTTTTCTGGCAGGTTAAATACAGATTTTATTATCAGCCCGAAATTCAAGGCTTCTGTAAATATGAACTTTACTAATTCTGGTGGTTATACCTATAGTGCAGATCGGTTTGGCGAGGGTTTAGCTTATTTTTCTCCAAGATATGATGTAGCGGATTACCAGAATGCTGATGGTTCGCAAAAATATTTAGGTACAAATAATCCGATCTGGGGTACAGCCAATAATAAATTAAAAGGCGATGTAAACCGTTACATAGCAGGGGCAAGTTTAACATATGATCCAACGAAATGGTTAAATTTTTCTTATCGTTTCGGAATAGATACTTATAATGAAAACCGTGTCAGAACCGCCCGTGGCCCAATGTATACCGGAGAGGCGATGTATGATAACGATCAGGGTTATTATGGAGAATTTAATTCCAAACTCAGAACATTAAACAGCACTGTTGTGGCAACGCTTTCCACAAAATTAGGTGAAGATATTACAGGAACTTTAAGGTTAGGGCAGGAACTTTATGACCGAAGAATTAAAGAAACCGGAACGCTTGGGAGCATTTTAGGTATTTATAATTTCTTCACGCTGGAGAATGCCGGAGTGCTTACGCCAAGTCAGGCTAGGAGAGAAAAACGGTTAATCGGCTATTTTGGAGAGGCTTCTTTTGATTATAAAAATTACCTTTTCTTAAACATAACCGGAAGAAATGATATCAGCTCCACGCTGCCAAAAGAGAACAGGTCTTTCTTTTATCCGTCTGCCAGTTTAAGTTATGTATTCTCTGATCAGTTTAAATTGCCGGCGGTGATCAGTCAGGCTAAACTACGATTATCATATGCCCGAATTGGAAAGGATGCAGCGGAGTATTCTACTTTTACCGGTTACACGCCTTATCTTAATTTACCAACCGGCACAGGTGGTTTAACCATTGCTCCAAATCTGGGGAATCCTGATTTATTACCTGAGTTTACCAATACTTACGAGGCTGGTTTAGAGATGTCATTCTTTAAAAACCGTCTAGGTTTTGATTTAACGTATTATTATTCATTAAGCACAGACCAAATTATCCAGACCCAGGTATCGTCTGCAGTAGGTTATGTTACCAAATCAATCAATGCCGGTGATATTAGAAACCGTGGCGTAGAATTGGTGATTAACGGAAAACCTATTGTGGGTAAGAATTTTAACTGGAGTGCCAATTTAAACCTTTCTGCCAATAGAAATAAGGTGCTTTCTATGCCAAACGGCATTTCTGAGATTGTTTATGGCGCGGCCCGTGGCTATGGTAATGCCGGGGTAACCATGAAATTGATTGAAGGACAGGCTTACGGAAATATTTACGGCAGTTATTTTAACAGATACTATGGTACGCAGGCAGAAGATCCTACAATTTTAGATAAAGATCTGCCATTGTTAATCGGTGCAAATGGATTCCCAAGTATTTCTGGTGGTAAACAAAAGTTGTTGGGTAACTCACAGCCAGATTATATTATTGGTTTTGGTAACAACTTCAGCTACAAAAACTTCAGCTTAAACGTATTGTTTGATGCCCGTTTAGGCTTTGAAAAATACAACTGGCTGGAAGATTTCTACTCGGCATTCGGCCTTCCGGATTACACAGCAGACCGAAGAACGACTAAAGTTTTTGATGGAGTACTGGCTAACGGACAACCTAATACAAAACCAGTATATATGGGACAAGGTTTGGGCCCGGATGGCGTAAACTATGGTGAAGGATATTATCGTATTCTGTATAGGAATGTTTCAGAACCATTTGTTTCTGATGCTTCATGGGTGCGCTTGCGTTCGGCCAGTTTAACTTACAGGTTGCCTGAAAAATGGTTACCTGCGAAAGCCATTAAAAATGCATCCTTATCTGTAACGGGTAATAATTTATGGCTGTGGACCAAATATTATGGTGTAGATCCAGAATCAAGTTCTTATGACTCAGGCAGCAATAATGATGGTTCTGCAGGTTTTACCTATCCATCAGCACGCACAATCATGTTTACCCTTAATGTTGGTTTTTAAAAAGAATTAAGATGCAAAAGATTATAAAATATACTTTGTTATCAGCTGTGATTGCAACATTAGGCTTGCAGGGCTGTAAAGATAGCTACTTTGATAAACTATCTGATAATCCAAACCAGGTGGCCACCCCAAGTTTAAATGCTTTGCTGGCTACTTCAACCTATAAGGCTGGTTTTAATAATTATAGTGTGGCCAGTATTATTCTTCCATACGTACAATACACGGCTAATCCTGCGGCTAATGGTGCCGGAGATACTTATCAAGCCATTGATTTTAGCAGCACCTGGGATTTACTCTACTACGCCATGGCTGATGCCAATGAAATGAAAAAACTGGCCATTACCCAAAATTCCAGCGAATATAAGGGCGTAGCTGATGTGTTAATTGCCTATAACCTGATGATGGCAAATGATCTTTGGGGTGATGCACCATTTTCTGAAGCCTTTAATATTGATAATCTGGTTCCTAAGTACGATAAACAACAGGATGTTTATACTTCTACTATGACATTAGTGGATGAAGCGATTGCAGAACTATCTAAAACCAATTCTGCCATCAAACTGGCTGGGGCCAGCGATTTAATTTATGGAACTACTGCTACAACAGAAAGAGCAAACTGGTTAAAAATGGCTTATGCTTTAAAAGCCAGGTTGCTGATTAAAGTAAGCAAACGTAGCGCCTACAATCCAGCGGCTGTGTTAGATGCAGTGAGCAAATCTTTTGCAAGTAATGATGATGATGCCAGAATGCAAACATTTAAAGAACGAAGTCCGTGGGCAACAGTAGCACTGAATAATGAACAACAATCGCTTGGTGGTTGGCTTTCTGAACAGTTAGTAGATGCTTTAAATGGAACTACCTATGGTGTATTTGATCCGCGTTTGCCAAAAATTACGGATTTAACCGTTGATGGAAAATACATTGGAACAGTTAATGGCGCAGGAAACCGCGCTCCAGGTGCTAACACCAGAAAGGACGAAAATTACATTTCACGAAATTCTCCATGGAGTGGCAACACGTCGCCAATTTTCATTGTCACTTATGCAGAACTGAAATTTATTGAGGCCGAGGCTGCATTCGATACTGATAGAACACGTTCTTACAATGCCTATTTAACAGCCATCCGGGCAAATATGGATAAATTCCAGGTTTCAACAACAGATAAAGAAGCGTATATGGCACAGCCAACAGTGGCAGTTGGTGCAGCTGCATTAACGAAAGACTTAATTTTTAAAGAAAAATACATAGCCACTTATTTAAATCCGGAGGCCTGGAATGATGCCCGCCGTTTTGATTATAAGTACAAAGATTTCACCATGCCGGTAAATGCTGCATTGCCAACTTTCATACGTCGACTGGATTATCCTCAGGGCGAAAGAAGTAAAAACGGAGGAAATGTACCTGTAGAGGTATTGAGAACAACCAGATTGTGGTGGGATCAGTAACAATTCTATAAAAGAATAATCATTCAAGCCCTTTCCAAATTCTGGATGGGGCTTTTTTTGTAATTTATGATCAAATACCCAGAAATGAAAAAATCCATTTTTACCTTTTTATTGTTCGTCTCATCAAGCTGTATTTTTGCTCAATCATTTTCCATTCAATTGGTTTTGAGTTATCCCTTTCCTTCGCAACTGGTTGCTTCATCAAATAGTTCGAATATCGTGTGGGCAGCCAACGAACAGGGTAAAAGAAATATTTATTTTGCAGAAGCACCAGCATACAAAGCAGTAAAAATAACCAGTTACGAGGAGGATGACGGGCAGGAACTCACCAGTCTTTCGATTTCTGCAGATGGAAACTGGATCGTTTATGTGAGGGGAGGAGATCATGGTGGTAAAGATGGTGGGCCTGTAAATGCTGCATCTTCTCCCATTGCACCAAAAATGCAGGTATTTGCCCTTAATCTTAAAGACCGAAATGCTAAAGCGCTTGGCGAAGGTGATTATCCCATTATTTCTCCAGATAGCAAAACGGTCGTTTTCTCGAGTGGCGGACAAATTAAAAGTGCTCCAATTGATGGAACGGTGTCAGATATAGCTTTGTTTTATGCTAAAGGAGCTAATAACAGTTACAAATGGTCTCCCGATGGTAAGAAATTAGTTTTTGTCTGCAACCGGACAGATCATTCCTATATCGGTGTTTATGTTGATCAAAATACACCGATCAAGTGGTTAATGCCTTCCTATAGCAGGGATATTACGCCAGCATGGTCGCCAGATGGAACAGAAATTACTTTTGTGAGGCTACCCGGTATCGGACTTGAAACCGATTCCATTTTAAGCAGAAAACATCAGCCCTGGGCGATATGGACGGTAAATATTGGCACGGGAAAAGGAAAGCAAATTTACAAGGCACCTGAAACCATTAGAGGGTCATTCCCTGCAATGGAAGGTGGAGCCAATTTGATGTGGGCACATCAGAAAATTGTATTTACTTCTTATGAGGACGGCTGGCCACATCTTTATGCTATAAATCCTGACGGGGCTGGAAAAGCTTTACTCACGCCTGGAAATTTTACTGTGGAAAACATCAAGCTTAGTACTGATAAAAAAACAATCGTGTTTGCAGCCAATACCGGGAAAAATACCGATGATCTGGATAGAAGACACATTTATCAAGTATCGGTGAGCAAGCCAGATATGAAGCCGCTTACTACCGGAAAGGGAATTGAGGCTTATCCGGTTATCTCCGGAGATGGTAAAAGCTTTTTTTGTTTGAGTGCTACTGCGCAAAGACCTCTATTGCCTGCTTTAATTCAAAATCATAAACTTCAATTAATTGGCGAAGGGTTAATGCCAACCGATTTTCCAGTTCATTCGATGGTTACGCCTACACATGTCAGTTTTAAAGCTGCAGATGGGAACATGGTTTATGGTCAGCTTTTTTCACCTAAAAAGGTAATTAAAAACCATCCGGCTATTGTTTATGTTCATGGCGGGCCCCAGCGACAGACGTTACTCGGCTGGAATCCGATGGATTATTATTCTATTGATTATGCCTTAAATCAATATCTGGTGAACATGGGCTTTACAGTTTTATCGGTAAACTATAGGCTAGGTTTAGGATATGGATACGATTTCCATAAACCGCGACATGCAGGTGCTCAGGGTGCTTCAGAATATCAGGATATTAAAGCGGCAGGCGAATGGCTGGCAAAACAACCCAACATCGATCAGAGTAAAGTCGGAATTTATGGTGGATCATATGGTGGTTATTTAACTGCACTGGCCTTAGGGAAGGATGCTAAATTATTTGCCGCTGGTGTAGATATTCACGGCGTAAATAGCCGGTTTAGCAGTGCGGCGATTGAAGGTAAATTACCCGCTCCTGATGCAGATCTTGCAGCAAAGATTGCACTTGAATCTTCTCCCGTCAATTATTTAAAAACCTGGACTTCACCAACACTGATTATCCATGCAGATGACGATCGTAATGTAGCCTTTAGCCAAAGTGTTGATTTAGTTAAACGATTTGAAGATAGGAAGTTCAACTTTGAATTCTTAGTTATTCCAGACGATACACATCATTGGATGAAATTTTCAAATGCTGTTAAAGTCAGTGAAACTACTGCTGATTTTCTTATACGTAAACTCATGAAAAATTAATTCTTCTTTATGTTTTTTAAAATCATTAAGCTTAATGCATTGAAGGCATATCCGCTGATGTTGTTTTGAAGCATCACTACAGATTGATCATAAAACAGGGGAACTACCGGCGAATAATCCATAACCAGCTGATCCATTTTTCGGTAAAGTTCGAAACGTTTGTCGGCATTGGTTTCATAATAGCTTTGTTCAAACAGTTGGTCAAACTCTTTATTATAAAAGGCAAAGTAATTGGGTCCGTTTGGTACTTTGTTTTTGGAATAAAACATCGAAAGGAAATTCTCGCCATCAGCATAATCAGCCAGCCAGGAGCCTCGAAAAAAGTTTACATTGTTTTTGGACATCAGGTCTCTTAAACTTGCACTCGGACTCACATCAATTTTAACCTTCATTCCAATGTTGGTCAATTCGCCCTGTATAAATTCAATTAAATCTTTGTACGTGGTTGTGGTGTTTAATGTAATTTCAGGTAAATCCTTTCCTTCAGGGAAACCAGCTTCTTTTAATAATTTGGCAGATAAAACAGGGTTGTAAGTGTAACCTCGAACAGCTAAACTATCAAAACCGGGCATTCCTTTTGGGATAAATCCAGATGTGGCCGCAATGCCAATTCCATTTCTTAAATACCGGATTAATTTATCACGGTCGATAGCATAATTGATGGCTTGCCTGATCTTTTTTATTCTTAATGGCGATTTCTTTACAATGCTGAGATTGGTGTCGACTAAAATACCTACATACTCGGTACATAGATAGGGGCTTTTGGTTAAAGTAAATTTGCCTTTATATTTAGAAACCATTTTGCCACTCTTGGTTAGGATATCATCGCGGTAGCTGCCATCAACATTGTAGTAAAAGTCTAAATCCTTTTTCAGGAAACTCATAAAGCCACTTTGCTTATCGGTAATGAAAGTTGCCTTTACAGCATCCAGGTAGGGCAGCTTGGTTCCTTTTTGATCATGTTCAAAATAATTTTCATTCTTTAATAAGACCAAAATTTCCCCTTCTTTCCAGTACTTAAATTTAAAGGGGCCAGTGCCAATCGGGTGGCTTCTGAAATCTTTTCCATAATGTTCAACAACTTCTTTTGGCACCACGGAACAGTATTGAGTGGTGAGCAAATTCATGAGTGGAGGAAAGGGCTTTACGAGTTTAATTTGAAAGGTAGAATCATTTAAGGCGACAAAATTATGCTGATCTTTTACCTTATCGCTAAAAATCCATCCACCAGAAGACGCTACTTTAGGATCGATTAACCGGTAAAAACTGTAAGCGAAATCTCTGGCGACTACTTTTCTGCCTTTGCCGTTTTTAAAAATCGGATCATCATGAAAGTAAACATCGTTACGCAGATTAAAGGTATAATATAAGGCATCATCAGATATTTTCCAGCTTTTAGCGATGCATGGGACGCTTTGAAGATTAGAATCTATTTGTACCAGGCCATTAAAAATCTGATTGGTCATCCAGATGGCATTCTGGTTGCGGGCAAAAGCAGGATCAATTGATGTTAGACCTTGGTCAAGATTAATATTAAATGTTTTTTTGTCGCCATTTTCGGTATCCTGATGACATGAAGTGAAAATAATGCTAATGAAAATCCAAAATATATAATTAAATGAGGCTCGCATGAAATAAGGATTGTTATTTTTGCACAAATTAATAAATTTAATGCAGATGTCTTTTTTAAACGATTTATTTATCGGCCTTGATGCCACAATACGAGAAGATTTACAAGAACGATTGGATATTGTGGAGCACAAAATTAAATTTATGGAAAAGGTGCCGGTGGCCGTGCTTGATGTAAGCAATACCCCTGGCTATTATTTTACAGAAGAAATTGCCTTCGCTGGTGGAATGATAGAAGCCGATATCATGAGTGCAGTATTTATTATTTACTATCAGCCTGAAAAGACCCTGACGGATTTAATGCGGGAAGTGCCATCCCTGTTAAGTTCAGATTGGCAGGCAGTGAAAAACAATCGGATTATCTTGCTTAATGATGATGTTAATCGGGAAAAATCTGCTGAAAATGTGGTCTCTTTAATTGAAGATATGGCTGAAATGTTACATCCTGGTTCCTTTATTTTTGGTCATGAAGGTGACAAATGGATTCGTTTTGGTGCGTAACAAAGGTTGAGGGCAATGGTATTAAAGAAAAGCGGAAGAGCCTGTATAATTTAAATGCATAAATTCAAATTTATATGAAGAAATTTACATTAATTGTTATTCTTTTCTTTTCGTCCTTTTTAGCGAGTGCACAAGTTGTTCCAACGCTAACGGCGGATGTGGCCGATAAACTATCAAAAATGCCTTTGAGTTGCATTAGTCAGGAGTTTCCAAATAAAACATCTCACGTGGCCAATACAGCAGTTGATGGTCGTTTATTGCCAAGTGAATTACATCCTGCATTTTACGGTTGTTTAGATTGGCACAGCTCTGTTCATGGTCACTGGATGCTGATTCGATTGCTTAAAACCATTCCTGATTTAAAGAATAAGCCAGAAATCATCACCCAACTCAATAAAACCTTTACGCCGGAAAAAATGATGGCCGAAGCGGAGTATTTCACTAAATACCAGGTGGCCAATACTTACGAACGGACTTACGGATGGGCGTGGTTGTTAAAGCTTGATCAGGAATTATACACCTGGGATAACCCTGATGCAAAGAAATGGTACACAGCTATGCAACCCCTTACGCAACAAATATTGAAACTTTGGAAAGCTTATCTGCCTAAACAAACCTATCCAAACCGGACGGGTGTTCATCCCAATACGGCATTTGGTTTAGTTTTCGCATTAGACTGGGCCAAGACTTTTAAGGATACTGATTTTGAAAAGCAAATTGATGAAAAGGCAAAAGCTTTTTATCTGGATAATACCGCTACTCCGGCATACCTTGAACCGGATGGATCAGATTTCTTTTCACCAAGCCTGGAAATAGCCGACTTAATGAGGCGGGTATTGCCGAATAAAGAATTTGTACGGTGGTTAAATAAATTTTACGAAGAGAAAAGTATTAAGCGCATCAGTGATTTGCCCATAATTAGTGATATTAATGATTATCAAGGTGTTCATCTTGTAGGTTTATCGTTTACACGTGCCTGGTGTATGAAAGGAATCGCTAAAGAATTGCCTCAACACCATAAATTAAAAAAGCATTTCGAAGTAACGGCGGATCGTTTTCTAGCCAATGCTTTACCGCTCGTTTTTGCTGGTAATTATGGTGGAGATCATTGGTTGGCATCTTTTGCTGTTTATGCATTGGAGAAATAGATTGCCACAGATTGCAGATTAATATCTTTTTTATGGTGGAAATAAACGATTAAATCGTTAGGCTATTATGCGCTCGTTTGGAAACGAGCGCAAGCGCAAAGATTATTGGTTGGCATCTTTTGCTGTATATGCATTAGAAAAATAGATTGCCGCAGATTTGCAGATTAATATCTTTCTTTTGGTAGAATTTACGATGGAATCGTTAAGCTTGTTATGCACTCGTTTGGAAACGAGCGCAAGCGTGTATGATTGAAGTTTTTATCTATCGTGATCTTAAAATCCTGCAAATCTCTTAAATCTTGGCCTAAAAACGAAGAAATTTATCAATCTGTTCATTGGTAAACTTAATGGTGTCTTCCTGAATTAAGTTTCCTGATGAATCTAATTCCTGTTTAATATTTGGAATATGAATGCGAAGTGGCAACACGTTAAGATGGATATAATGGCAAACACCAGTAAAGTGATCCACACCTCTGATGTTTCCATATTTGCCTGAAGAAATTCCAACCAAGCAAGCCTTCTTATCATAAAAGCTACCAGGGAAATCACAGGCATCAATGAGTACTTTTAATACGCCAGGGAAGCTACCATTGTATTCAGGTATGATAAACAGAAACTTGGTTGTTTGGGTAATCAAATCCTGTATTTTTTGGAAAGCTATAGAGCGCTTTCCAAACATGTCTGTATTCAATACATCAGCAGGTAAATGCTCCAGGTTAAGTATATTAGCTTCGTGCTCCCTTAAATTCAATTGTGCCTGATAATAATTGGCGATTTTTAACGTATTGCTATTGGGTCTGTTGGTGGCTGCTATTATGGTAATCATAGATGAATTGTTAATAAGATGTTCAAAACACGAAAGTCCCGATTGCTAAAATTGCTATATAGTTTGTATCTTAGCTGATTGATAAAAAGGGCGTAATTAACGCAAAAATAGAACTTTTTGCCAATTAAACGGCATAAATAAACAGCGCCCAAATAAACGTTAAGTAAATTTCGGATAGATAGATGAGCAAAATTATTGCATTAGCAAATCAAAAAGGTGGTGTTGGTAAAACAACTTCATCCATAAACCTGGCTGCCAGTTTAGCCGTATTAGAATACAAAACTTTATTGGTAGATGCTGATCCTCAGGCAAATTCAACATCAGGTATCGGTTTCGATCCCCGAAATATTAAAGACAGTATTTACGAATGTATCATCAATGATATTGATCCTGCTCAAGCGATTCAGAAAACCGATACGCCAAATCTGGATTTATTACCAGCGCATATTGATCTTGTAGGTGCAGAAATTGAGATGATTAACCTCAATAATCGCGAATACAAAATGAAGGCGGTTTTAGAGAAGATTAAAGATCAGTATGATTTTATTATTATTGATTGTTCTCCTTCACTAGGTTTAATTACCATTAATGCTTTAACCGCTGCAGATTCGGTGATTATCCCGGTTCAATGTGAGTATTTTGCCTTAGAGGGCTTAGGGAAATTACTGAACACTATTAAGATTGTACAAAACCGTTTAAACCCGGATCTGGAAATAGAAGGTATTTTGCTTACCATGTATGATGTGCGCTTACGCTTATCAAATCAGGTGGTGGAAGAAGTGAGAACACACTTCCACGAACTGGTTTTTGATACTATTATTCAGCGCAATACCCGGTTAAGTGAAGCGCCAAGTTATGGCGTTTCTGTAATTATGCACGATGCAAACTGCAAAGGAGCCATTAATTACCTCAACCTGGCCAGAGAAATTGTGAAGAAAAATGGCCTGTTAAAGGAAGAAGAAAATATAGATACCGCAACTTTATAAATTATAGATGACATCTTTTCAGCGAAAAACAGGTTTAGGAAGAGGGTTAAGTGCGCTTTTAGATGATAGCGAATCTTCGCATCCGCCAAAGCAGCAGGTAAATGCGGTGAGCGAAACCGAGCAGATTGGCAACATCAGTCATGTTAGTTTAACTGAAGTTGAAACCAACCCATACCAGCCACGTACAGAATTTGATCAGGTTGCTTTAAACGAACTGGCAGACTCCATAAAGGTTCAGGGCTTAATTCAACCCATTACCGTGAGGAAACTTGGCGCAAACAAGTATCAGTTAATATCTGGTGAGCGTAGGTTCAGGGCTTCTAAGCTAGCAGGTTTAACACAAATCCCGGCTTATATCCGCAGTGCTAACGATCAGCAAATGCTGGAAATGGCACTGATCGAAAATATCCAAAGGGAGAATTTAAACTCCATTGAAGTGGCTTTGAGTTTCCAAAGGATGATTGATGAGGTAGGTTTGAAACAAGAACAATTAGGCGAGCGTGTAGGAAAAAACCGAACTACTGTAACCAATTACCTCCGTTTACTCAAACTTCCACCTGCCATTCAGGCTTCTATCCGCGATCAAAAAATTTCAATGGGCCATGCAAGGGCATTAATTAATGTTGATGGTGTTGATAAACAGTTATTTATCCATCAGGAAATTTTAGAAAAAGGTTTATCCGTTCGTAAGGTAGAAGAATTGGTTAGAAACCTGCATCATGCGCCTTTAAAAGTAGAAGAGAAACCCAAAGCAAAAGGAGCTTCCTTGCAGTATCAGAAATTGCAGGATGATTTAGCCTCTAAGTTTGCCACCCGGGTAAAATTAAAAGTGAGTCAGAATGGTAAGGGAGCAATTGAAATTCCTTTCATGAGTGATGATGATTTAAACAGAATATTAGAATTATTAGACTGGTAATGCGCATTCACAAGCTTTTAATTCTGGTTTCTTTCTTTACATTTATTCTTGTAAACATGGCTTCTGCCCAGGTAAGAGATAGCTTGTTAAAGCAAACGGATACGCTAAAAAGCCGTAAAGGCAAACCTGTAAAAGTTGATTCGCCTAAAGTAATGTCCCGAAGGGATTCTGCAAAAGCAAAGTATGTTAATCCGGGTAAAGTTGCTGGTCGCAAAGCTGTTTTCAGATCGATGATTATTCCGGGATGGGGGCAGTTATACAACATGCAATTGCTCAATGATGGTTATGGAACCAGAGCAGGAAAAAGCCAGACACTTCAGAAAATCTATACTTCAGGTAAAATAGTAGCCATTTATGGTGGTTTTACAGCACTAACATTATCCTATCTTGAAAGCAGGAAAAATTACAACCGTTTTTTGAATGAGGCGCAATACCGTGAACTCAATCCCAACCAAAAGCAAGACTTAACCCAATATTCCAACCAAGGTGTATTAGATGGAAAAAGTCTTTATAAAAGAAATTCTCAGATTGTGATTTTCTCTTATGGATTACTTTATGCCGCCAATATAGTGGATGCTTACGTAGCAGCCCGGTTACACTTTTTTAATATCGATGATAACCTGACTTTTCAGGTTCATCCAACAGTGATCAATACAAATACCATGTATGGTTTAAATGCGACACCAGCACTAAAACTATCATTAACATTTTAATGAATATGAAACCATCAGGATCTTTTAAAATTATACCACAACATAATTAAGATCATGATTGCTTCATCACCCTTAATAATAAAATAATACAGATGAAAATAGCACTCTTAGGTTATGGCAAAATGGGGCAGATTATTGAAAAATTTGCACTGGAACGTGGTCATGAAATCGTGTTAAAAATATCAGTTGATAATCTTGAAGATTTAACCAGGCAAAATTTAAAAAGTGCCGATGTAGCCATTGATTTTAGTACGCCTGATTCAGTGTTAGGAAACATAGATGCATGTTTTGATGCGAATGTTCCGGTAGTGGTGGGTACAACTGGTTGGTACGGAAAATTGCAGGATGTAAAAAATGATTGTGATAGCAGTAACAATACCCTGTTGTATGGTTCTAACTTTAGTATAGGCGTAAATCTGTTCTTTAAGCTTAATCAAACTTTAGCAAAGTTGATGAACAATTATCCGGCTTATGAAGTGCAGGTAGAAGAGATCCACCATACACAAAAGTTAGATGCGCCAAGTGGTACGGCCATCACCATTGCCGAAGGAATTGTTGATCAATTAGACCGTAAATCGGAATGGTTAAATGAAGTAGTTGGAACTGATGTTGAATTGTTTCCAAAGGCAGACCAATTACTGATCGAATCTCACCGGATTGAAAATATACCAGGTACACACACAGTGATTTATAGCAGTGAAGTAGACGAAATTGAAATTAAACATACGGCGCATAGTAGAGCAGGTTTTGCATTGGGTGCAGTTGTTGCAGCAGAGTGGCTAAAAGATAAAAAAGGATTTTTCAGTATTACTGATATCTTTGAATAGTGGGCTGAAAGGCTAAAAGACTCGAATTGTTATTGATCTAAGTAATTAATCGCGAGGTGATAAATAGAACAATAAAAACAGTATAAGTATAAATAATGCAGATAATAGTTACCGGATTTACCGTTAACCAACAGATAAAAATATGAACTACAAATTCTGGCAGAAAAAAAATGATGCCACAAAGAAGAAAAAAACTAAAACCCGCGAGTGGGTAGATGCCATTGTTTTTGCAGTAGTGGCCGCCACCATTATTCGTGTTTTCTTTATTGAGGCTTATACCATTCCATCCGGATCAATGGAGCGCTCTTTATTAATTGGCGATTTTCTTTTTGTAAGTAAGGTAAATTATGGTGCTCGTATCCCGATGACGCCAGTGGCTTTTCCATTTGCGCATCACACTATGCCGTTAACCACTTCTACCAAAGCTTACTGGGATGGCGTTCAATGGAAATACCGCCGTTTGCCAGGTTTATCTGATATTAAAAGAAATGATGTAGTGGTTTTTAATTTTCCGGAAGGAGATACCGTTGCCGTTGAAAAACAAGATGCCAGTTATTATGATCTGGTTAGGATGAGTGGACGTGAGCAGGTGAGAAATACCTATACCATTATAGACAGACCTGTTGATAAACGTGAAAACTATATCAAGAGATGTATTGGTATTGCAGGCGATGTGGTCTCTATGTCTGCCGGTGTAGTAAGCGTAAATGGCAAGCCGGAGCCTATCAAAAGCACAGGGATGATGCCATACCGCATTGAGTTTAAAACCATGGATTTTAACTACTCAGCTTTAGATGAGTACAAACTTGATTTGGGAAATAGTCCGGCGATAGCAGCAAATACTTATATTGTCAATGCATCACCAGAGATTGTAGAGAAACTTAAAACTTTAGATTTTGTAAAATCTGTTGTAATGAATCCTGATCCTGCGGGCGAAGAAGCTGGCGGTATATTTCCTCACGATCCAAACAGACAATGGAACAGAGATAATTTTGGTCCGATTAAAATCCCGGCAAAGGGATGGACAGTTAAGATTGACAGCAATACCATGCCACTTTATTACCGTGCCATTAGAACATATGAAGGCAATAAAGTAGAACAAAAAGGTGGAGTTTGGTATATTAATGATAAAGTAGCGACCAATTACACCTTTAAAATGAATTATTACTGGATGATGGGTGATAACCGCCATAACTCTGCAGATTCACGTTATTGGGGTTTTGTGCCGGAAGATCACGTAGTAGGAAAGGCTTTATTTATCTGGATGAGCTTCGATGGTGAAGGTTCATTCCTGCATAAAATACGCTGGAGCAGATTATTTAGCGGGATTCACTAATAAATAGAATAAAAGTTTAGAAGCGTTTTGATGTAAATCAAAGCGCTTTTTTTTTGGGTCATCAATGGTAAACAGCCACTATCCGCCTGTGGGCACCTTCCCCGGAAGGGAAAGGGAGGATACTATGTATTTTATAAGCGACTAGCGATTAGAAGGTCTGGTTCGGTAAATAATGAAGTTGGTGGTTAAAAAACGCAGGGATTCTTCGCTACGCTCTGAATGACAATACGATCGAATAAAAGATCAATCAGGCGATTACTGCCCTGCTATCCGGCCTGGGAGATGATGGAAGAAGAAAACGTTAAAGTTTCTACCCAAACTTTCATAAGCTTACAAGTACAAGACAGCGCATACTGCCCGATTTTTCATCGGGTGATTGTGCTGCCGAAATTAAGCTTTAACGAATTTATCCGACATCAGATTCAAGTCTTGGGCTTTTGTTACTTTTGGGCCAAGCCAAAAGTAAAAGCCTTTCGGCGGTTGACCTGTACCGATTTTTCATCGGTAGCCGAGGCAAGCCAACGCAGGAGGGAACAGCCACATCACTACACTCCTGTAACAAAAAACCTTTTTCTCCATCTAAAACCCACTATATCAATCATTAATATGAACTGGAAAATCTGGAAGAAGAAAAATGATCATAAAAAGAAGAAAACCAAAACCCGGGAATGGGTAGATGCAATTGTTTTTGCTGTAGTGGCAGCAACAATTATTCGTGTTTTCTTAATCGAAGCTTATACCATTCCTTCAGGATCGATGGAGAAATCACTTCTAATAGGCGATTTTCTTTTCGTAAGTAAGGTGAATTATGGTGCCCGAATCCCAATGACACCTGCGGCATTTCCTTTTGCCCATCATACCATGCCCTTAATTGGTACCAAAGCATATTGGGATGGCATTCAATGGAAATATCACCGGTTACCGGGTTTATCTGAAATCAAGCGGAATGATGTGGTGGTTTTTAATTTACCAGTTGGAGATACGGTCGCCCTCGAAAATCAGGAACCCAGTTACTATAATTTAATCCGTCAGTCTGACTGGAAAACCGTGAACAGTCAATATACCATTACCAGTAGGCCAGTGGATAAAAGAGAAAACATCATTAAAAGATGCATCGGAATTCCTGGTGATGTGGTTGGTATGAAGGGTGGTATAGTAAATATTAATGGTAAACCTGAACCCTTAAAAAACACAGGTCAGATGCCTTATAAGATTCATTTAACCACCGCTAATGTTAATCTTGAAGTATTTAGCAATCTGGGATTTAAAGTGAGTGAAATGCAACAGCTAAATGGCGAGACCTACATCGCCAATGCAACATCAGAAATGATCCAGAAGCTAAAACAATTTGATTTTGTAAAATCTGTTGAATTATATGTAGCCCCATCTTCTACCAATGATGGCGATCTTTTTCCATTGGATCCAAAAAGAAAATGGAATGTGGATAATTTTGGACCAGTCAAAATCCCTGCAAAAGGATGGACGGTAAAAATTGATAGTAATACCATGCCGCTTTATTATCGTGCCATCAGAACATATGAAGGAAATAAGGTAGAACAGAAAGGTGGGGTTTGGTACATTAATGATAAAGTGGCTACCAATTACACCTTTAAAATGAATTACTATTGGATGATGGGAGATAACCGCCACAACTCTACAGACTCACGTTATTGGGGCTTTGTTCCGGAAGATCATGTGGTTGGAAAGGCATTGTTTATCTGGATGAGTTTGGATAGTGATGCTTCATTCTTTCATAAAATTAGATGGAGTAGATTACTTAAAGGAATAAATTAACTCATAGTCAAACCAAACAAAAAAAGGCCTGAATTCCATCAGGCCTTTTTTTGTTTGGAAAAATACTTTTAAAAAAAATTAATAAGTCGATTAATGTTTTAAAAATATTTATTAAGTTTGTTAATAAACCAAATAAAAATGTCGGTAATTATTGAGAAAGGTCAGCGACTTCGTGCTGATATTATCAAACATCTTTATTATAAAAGGGCTTTATCCTTAACAGACTTGAGTAAACTCACTAAAAAAAGTTTGCCTTTGGTTACTGCTATTGTAAATGGTTTAATTACAGAGGGCTATATTCTTGAGCAGGGTCTTGCGCCTTCAACAGGAGGCAGACGAGCATCAATCTACCTGTTAAATCCTAATCACCATAAATATATTGTTGCAGTTGCAATGGATCAGCTCATTACCAGGCTAACCATTTACGACTTATCAAGGCAGGTTGTTTTACCCATCAAACATCTTGATCTGAATATGTCTGATTCTTTTGCCGATGTAGATATTCTGGCGGATTTTATTAATGAAAGCATTAAAAAGTCTAAAATTAATCGCAATGATATTATAGGTGTCGGAATTGGTATGCCTGGTTTTGTTAATGCTGAAAAAGGGATTAATTCATCTTTTCTATTTATACAGAGTGGTGAAACACTAAGGGATTATCTTTCTGAAAAAATAAATCTACCCATTTCATTGGATAATGATTCCAGTTTAATTGCCCTTGCAGAACTTAACTTCGGTGAGGCGATAGACTTAAAGGATGTAATGGTCGTAAACATCGGCTGGGGTACAGGATTAGGCATGATTGTAAACGGGCAGCTTTACCGCGGCAGTCGTGGTTATGCAGGAGAATTCAGTCACATCCCTTTATCTGATAGCAATAATTTATGTGCTTGCGGTAAGAGAGGTTGTTTAGAGGTAGACACCTCATTGCTCATTATGGCTGAAAAGGCTGAACGGGCATTGGAAGAAGGAGCAGAATCGAGCATGAAAGTTCTATTTAAGGATAAAACCAAGCATGCCAGAGATCATTTTTTAGATGCTGTTGAAGCTCAGGATCCATTGGCCATATCTATTCTTTCCAAAGCTGCATTTCAGATTGGAAAAGGCTTATCTACGTTAATGCATATTTTAAATCCTGAGTGTATCGTACTGAGTGGAAGAGGGGCGAAAGTTGGGAAAATGTTTCTGCCATCTATTCAGCAGGCCATCAATCAGTTTTGCATGCCTCGTATTTCGGAATTTACCACCATAAAATTATCAACCTTAACTGATGAGGCCGAACTTTTAGCAGCAGCAAGCTTAATGGTAGAGAATAGCCAATTTGAATAAATAAAACTAACTACATGAACAAATAGAAAAATAAAGCTCATAAATAACTTATCAAGTCAACTATAACCTAACAAATCAAATTATGAAAAAAATGTACTTAATGTGTTTAAGTATATTGTTGTTAACCCTGTTAACAATAACATCTTATGCACAAACAAACATCACCGGAACGGTGAGAGATGCATCTGGTCCTCTTCCTGGGGTCAGTATTTCCATCAAAGGAACATCCAAAGTTACCCAGACAGATGGGAGTGGAAAGTTCTCTATTGCAGTAAACGCTAAAGAAACACTGGTTTTCACGGCTATTGGATATGCAAAGCAAGAATTGGTATATAGCGATCAAACAACGTTAAGCATAACACTTAAGGAAAGTTCCAATCAATTGGATGAGGTTAATGTGGTAACGACTGCACTGGGTATTAAGAGACAGGAAAAATCTCTGGGATATGCCGTAAGTACGGTAACTGCGAAACAATTAACAGAAGCGGGTAACACGAATTTTGCATCAGCATTGTATGGTAAAGCTGCTGGTGTTAAAATCACCACTGCACCAGGTGGTGCCAGTAGTGCGGTAAATGTTCAGATTCGTGGTGTTAATTCCATTAGCTACAATCAACAACCGCTTTATGTGGTTGATGGTGTGATGATCAGAAATGATGGACAAAATGGAGCAGATGGTGCCAATAATAATAATTATTGGGGCGATCAAAGAATTCGTGGTAATGGTGTTTTAGATATCAACCCAGCTGACATCGAAAGCTTAACGGTATTAAAAGGAGCTAGTGCATCTGCACTTTATGGATCTGATGCTGGTAATGGCGTGGTGGTCATTACTACAAAAAAAGGATCTAAAAGTCGTGGCTTAGGTGTAGATTTCAATTATCAAGGTTCTATTGATCAGGTTGCTTTCCTTCCAAATTTTCAAAATACTTATGGTCCTGGTTATGACAGGGCAACTAACGTAGCTAATGGTGCAACTGAAGAAGGTTGGATTCCTGATGCTGCATCTCCAAGTGGCTTCCGTCCATATTTCAGAGCCTATGCTAATTTTGGTCCTAAAATGGAAGGCCAGCAAGTTAGATGGTGGGATGGTTCAATCCGTTCTTACTCTCCACAACCTAATAATTACAGAGATGTTTATCAGGATGGTTATACTTCGAATGCAAACGTTGCAATCTCTAATCAAACAGATGCATTAAACTATCGTTTTTCTGCTTCCAGGTTAGATTATAAGGGAACTCAACCAGGCAATACAGGGTCTAAAAATTCCTTCAATTTAAATTCCTCCATTAAACTTTCTCCAAAAGTATCGGCAGATGTTATTGTGAGTTATGTAAATACGATCACTAAGAATAGGCCATATCAATTAGGACAGGTTCTCGGTTCATTTGGAGGTTTTTTCAGCCGTGCTGAAGATATGAATTTAATGAAAGAAAAGTTTCAAACCAGTAACGGTTATAAATACTCGACTTTCGATCAAACTAATCGTCCCGAACCATTTATCTTTAATATTCGTGCTACCAATTTGTTAGATTTTTATTGGCAGCAATTGAAAAACGAGTATACTGAAAATGAAAATAGGTTATTGTCTAGCTTCACTTTAAATTATGATTTTGCAAAGAACTTAAAATTTAGAGGTCGTATTGGAAATGATTATACAGGTATCAGAACAGAAAATCATATGTATACCGAAATCCCAAGTGCATTAAATGGGAATACGAGTACTGGCGGATACACCACTACACAAGGCCAATATGCCATATTATATGGAGATGCATTGGTAACTTATTCAAATAAACTGGGTGAAGATGTTAACTTGTCATTAAGTGGAGGCTATCAGGGTAGAAAAGAATCTTATAAAGATCAATCTTCCAATACCCGCGATGGTTTAGTTTCGGAGAATTGGTTCTCTCTAGCCAATTCATTTGGTGTAGCCGAAACATCTGATATACGTAAAGAACAACTTAAATATGCTTACTTAGGAATGTTAAACCTGTCATATAAAGATTATCTTTTCGTAGAAGCGACAGGTCGCCGTGAGTATGCATCTACCCTTCCTGTAGAAAACAATGGTTACTCTTATTATTCTGTTAACAGTGGTTTTGTTTTTAGTGATCTTTGGAAACTCCCTTCATTTTGGAGTTATGGTAAATTAAGAGCTTCTTATGGTGTTGTGGGTAACGCACCACCAATGTATCAGGCCAACATTTTATATAAACAAACATCCCTTCAGTCTATAAATGGTTCGGTTCCTTCATTAATATCAGCTAGTGCATATGGCAATCTTGGTTTAAAACCGGAAATGAAACATGAGGCTGAATTTGGTTTGGAAACCCGCTTTTTCGGTGGTCGTTTAGGATTGGATGTAAGTTACTATAACAATTTTATTAAAGACCAGATTTTACCACTGGAGGTTGCCACCACAACGGGCGCTAAAAGTCAGATTGTAAATATTGGTGAAATAGGTAACAGAGGTTTTGAACTTGCATTAAATGCTACGCCTATTTCATCGGGTAAATTTAGATGGGATACGAGATTAAATTTCTCAACCAATAGAACCAAAGTAAATGAGTTGATGAGTGGTGTATCTGAGCTTGCGCCATATTCATCAGATCAGGCAACCGCAAAAATTGTGGCCAGACAAGGTGAAGAGTTGGGTAACATTTATATTCTGCCAAGAAAAACTGATGCTAATGGTAATTATCTGATTAATGATGATGGCTACTATGTGATGAGTGATACTTATGTAAAAGCAGGTAACATTTTACCAAGAGCAGTTGGCGGTTTTTCTAACACTTTGAGCTATGGAAGCATTGCACTTGATTTTACTATTGATTACCGTTTTGGTGGTAAAATGATTGCACCAAACTTAAAGTTTATGCGTGGCGCAGGTATGCTAGAGAATTCGATGGAATTTAGAGATGCTGCAAGTGGTGGTATAGCGTTTACAGAAAATGGTAAAACTTATAATGATGGTGTATTACTTCAGGGCATAAATGAAAACACTGGGCAGCCAAATACTAAGGTCTTATCTGCAGCCGATTACTATATTACTACTTATAACTGGGGCCAAGGATCTTTAGCAGAAGGTGAAATATTTAAAAATAATTATATTAAAATGAGAGAGGTATCTTTAAGTTATAAAATTCCTGCTTCATTTACCAAAAAGCTAAACATAAACAATTTACGGGTTTCATTAATAGGTCGTAATTTATTCTACCTCTACCGTACATTGAAGGATTTAGATCCTGAAGCTCCACTAGGAAATAAATGGTGGTCACAAGGAGTAGATGTTGGCTCTAGTGCCGCATCAAGAAACTTTGGATTCTCTTTGAACGCAAATTTTTAGCTATAAGAAATTGATATTATCATGAAAAAATTAATTATAAATATAAGTTTACTTTTAATTGCCACGATGACTGTTGTTGGCTGTAAAAAGGAACTTGAAGAAAAATTTAATAACCCGGAACAAGCCACAGAAGCAAATGTTGCCGGATTATTTACTGGTATGCTGAACAATGATCGCGTTGCTGCCAAATATTGGAATGTACGTACATTTTTAACTCAAATGCCAGGGGTTTATGCTCAAACAGCATATATAGGAAATAGTAATGCGATCTACAGACAAAGTGAAGATTATGCTCAGCAATACTGGGATGATTTTTACACTACTGGCGGAAATGGTAGTGGCGTATTAGCGCTTTATAGATCAATGGAGACAAAGTTTAATTCCTTAACTCCAGCGGAACAAACCGCACAAAAAAATATCATGCAAGCTGCGAAAATTGTATTAATAGAACAGGCTGCTAAAATGGTTGACATGTGGGGAGATATTCCTTATTCTGAAGCAGGTAGCCTGCCAACTTCTAGTGTGATCAAAAATCCTAAATATGATGAGCAAAAGGCTTTGTACACTACATTTATTAGTGACCTTGCTAGCATATCAGCATATTTTAAAGCAGGTACAACAACTTCATCATTTAGTAAAGCAGATATTTTGTTAAAAGGTGATGTTAATAAGTGGGCCCGTTACGCCAATTCATTACGTTTGAGATTATTGATGCGTATTTCCAAAACGGACGAAACCACTGCTAAAACAGCCATCATGCAAATGCTAAATGATCAGTCAACTTACCCTTTAGTTGATGGCGGTAATGTAGGTGCATATGCTCCTGGTAACTCAGATATATTATTGCAACCACTTACCAACAGCACCAGTGATTTGCACGACGCGTTCTTTGAAGGAAGCTGGTATGCTACTGATTATGCTTTAAACACATTAATGGTTCCTGCAAATGATCCTCGTATTCCGGTAATTTATGATACATTCGGCCGTACGGTAAATGGTAAATTTGTACCAAACCCAACGTATAAGGCAATGCCAATTACTTTTACCACGGCTGAGCAAGAGTTGAACTTTGCAGATTATGCAGTTTTAGATTCTGCAACGTTTTTGTATAACCAAAAATTACCTGGAATTATCATTACTTCTTCTGAAGTTAATTTTTTAAAGGCTGAGGCTTATGAGAAATGGGGCAGCTCAACTGATGCTAAAACGGCGTATGATAATGCGTTAAGGCAATCAGTAACCTTTTATCATTACCTTAATAATCTAAACCAGGGTGGTGGTTTTAAAAATGTAACTGCACCAGCATCATCAGTGGTAGATGCTTGGGTAAATTCTTCTACAGCAACTTATACCGGCTCATCTTCAGCAAAGCTTGCTTTAATTTATAATCAGAAATGGTTACATTATGGTGTTTTGCAATCAACAGAAGCTTGGTCTGAATATAGAAGAACAGGATTTCCTGTCTTAACTTTCCCTTCTACAGGTAAATTAGCAGGATTTGATACACCTCCAACACGCTTATTGTATCCAGCTAAAGAAAGAACATTAAATGGAGAAAACTACCAGGCAGTTGCTTCAAAAGATACCCGGAAAACCAAAATATTCTGGATGCCTTAATTAAATGATTCACTAATCCCAGTCACTAAAATGGCTGGGATTTTTATATTTACACATGAATAAAAAATTACTTTTAGTTCTGGCTTTCGGGTTTTGCGCCAACTTCCTTTATGCTCAACGCAATGATATTGTAAAAGAATCTACCACTTATGAATGGCCCAAAGACCCATTGGTAAAAGAAAAGCTAGATAGCTGGCAGGATAAAAAGTTCGGTATGATTATCCACTGGGGTTTATATGCCGTTCCGGGAATTATTGAATCGTGGTCTATTTGCTCTGAAGACTGGATTGAAAGAGACACCACCATTTCTTATGAAGATTACAAAAAGGCATACTGGGATTACAGCAAGCAATTTAATCCTACCAAATTTAATCCAGAACAATGGTCGGCAGCTGGCAAGGCCGCAGGGATGAAATACCTGGTTTTTACCACCAAGCACCACGATGGTTTTGCCATGTTTGATACCAAACAAAGTGATTTTAGTATTGCCAAAGGTCCTTTTGCCAACAACGCCAAAGCAGATGTTGCGAAATATGTTTTTGATGCCTTTAGAAAAGATGGCTTTATGATTGGTGCCTACTTTTCTAAACCAGACTGGCACTCGCAATATTACTGGTGGCAAAAATATGCTACGGCAGATCGAAATAATAATTACGATATTAAAAAATACCCATGGCGCTGGAATATGTTCAAAAAATTCACTTATAACCAGATCAGCGAATTAATGAATAACTATGGCAGTATTGATATGCTCTGGCTGGATGGTGGCTGGGTTCGTCCGCTGGAAACGGTAAATGAAGAAGTGCTTTCCTGGGGCGCACCAATTCCTAAATGGAGCCAGGATATTGATATGCCGAAAATAGCAACTATGGCGAGAAAAGCACAGCCAGGCTTGCTAATGGTAGATCGAACGGTTCATGGGCCTTATGAAAACTATCAGACACCTGAACAAAAAATTCCAGATACACAATTAGATCATCCCTGGGAAAGTTGCATGACCTTGGGTGGTGACTGGGGGTTTGTACCGGGCGATCAGTATAAATCAGCTGCCGAGGTGGTACATAAATTAGTCGAAATTGTAGCCAAAGGCGGTAGTCTGCTTTTAGGAGTAGGGCCGAAACCCGATGGAACATTACCAAATGAAGTTACTCAAAAATTAAGTGAAATCGGTAAATGGACCTCCAAAAACGGTCAGGCCATTTACAATACCAGAATTACCAAAAACTATCACGACGGACAAACCTGGTTTACAGAAAGTAAAGATGCCAAAAAGCGTTTTGCCATTTATTGTGTTAAAGCAGATGAGGCTATTCCAGATGTAATAAAATGGCATAATAATATACCTAAAAAGGGTACTGATATGCTTCTTTTATCAACAGGTAAGAAAGTGAAATGGCAAAATGTAGATGGCGAAATCATTTTATCATTACCGAAGCTTGAAAAAAGTGCAGCACTTGCTTTTGAATTTATTCCGCAGTAAACAATTATCATCCCATGAGATTAAAAACAATCATTTGTGGCGCGGTGATAAGCGTTCAGGCATTTACCATCCAAACCACATTTGCACAACATAAACGTGCTTTAAAAAATGCAAGGCAGATGATCTATAAAAACCCTGTTGCCAAAATAGATGATCGGGTAAAAGATCTGATGGCCAGAATGACCCCCGAGGAGAAATTCTGGCAATTGTTTATGATTCCGGGAGATGTAACTGCAGAAAACAAGGAATTGTTTAAGCACGGTATTTTTGGTTTACAAGTAAGCGCAGCTGCTCAAGGTACTGGAAATGCACAGCAAATGCTGACGTATAATACCACTGAAGATGCACTTTCTTTGGCCCGGAAAATAAACAAAACTCAAAAATATTTCATAGAAGAAACCCGGTTGGGGATTCCGATTATCCCATTTGATGAAGCTTTACATGGTTTGGTTAGGCAAGGTGCAACAGCATTTCCACAATCCATTGGTTTAGCTGCTACTTTCGATACTACATTGATGGCACGAATAGGGAATGCCATTGCAGTAGAAGCAAGGGTTAGGGGATTACGTGATTTGCTGGCGCCAGTAATTAATATCGCCACAGATGTAAGATGGGGTAGGGTGGAAGAAACTTACGGTGAAGATCCATACCTCACTACAGCAATGGGCCATGCATTTATGAATGCCATTGAAGCGCAGAATATCATTGTTACTCCAAAACATTTTATCGCCAATGTGGGTGATGGCGGCAGAGACAGTTATCCAATAGAACTGGATAAACATTATCTTGAAGAAATCCATTTTCCGCCATTTAAAGATGCAGTAAAGAATATCGGCATACGTTCGTTAATGACTTCCTATAACAGTGTTTATGGGGTACCCGCAACTGCAAATCCATGGTTATTAACAAAAAAGCTGAAAAACCAATGGGGCTTTAAAGGCTTTGTGATCTCTGATGCCGGAGCTGTAGGTGGTGCCAATGTATTGCATTTCACTGCAAAAAATTATCATGATGCCACTGCCCAGGCAATCAATGCAGGGTTGGATGTAATTTTCCAGGTAGATTATCAGCATTATAAATTGTTTTTGCCAGCATTTCTGGATGGCAGCATCCCTCAATCCAGAATTGATGATGCCCTTGCACGGGTATTAAAGGCAAAATTTGAACTGGGTTTATTTGAACATCCATATGTAGATGAAAATAAGGCTGAACAATCATTATTAGACGATACAAACCGCCAACTGGCTAAAGAGGCTGCTTTAAAATCATTTGTATTGTTAAAAAATGATCTTCATGTTTTGCCTTTAACTCATGGAAAGAAAATTTTAGTGCTTGGTGAAGATGCGACTGAAGCCCGGCTGGGTGGTTACAGTGGGTCTGGGAATAAGAAAGTGAGCATTCTTCAGGGTATAAAAGATATGGCAGATGCAAATGATCAAATAAGTTACCTGAAAGGGAGTAGCAGTGCACTTAAAGATCGTGTTGTAATTGATAGCACATTCCTTTCTTCAATGGATGGTAAGGGGCTAATGGGCTCTTATTTTCAGGGGATTAATTTTGCTAAAACTCCTGTTAAAATTAAAAGAGATCAGGTGATCGATTTCAGCTGGACCTTATATCCACCGGATGCAGCACTTCCATTAGATTATTATTCCGTGCGTTGGGAAGGTAAAATTGCCTCTCCAACAAATGCTGATCTCCATATTGGCCTGGAAGGAAATGACGGTTTCAGAATGTTTTTGGATGGTAAGCTGGTTATTGATCACTGGGATAAGCGATCATATCAACTGCAAACTGTTCCATTCCATTTCGAGAAAAATAAGGCTTATGATATTAAAGTCGAATTTTATGAAGCCAAGGGGAACGGAAAGGTGAAATTGGTTTGGGATTATGGTATTCAAAAATCTGATGAGCTTGAAAAAGCTGTACAAGCAGCTAAATCAAATGATGTAATCGTGATCGTGGCAGGAATAAAAGAAGGTGAATTTTTAGACCGGGCTATGCTTAATCTGCCCGGTAATCAGGAAGAATTAATTCATAAATTTGCCCAAACAGGTAAGCCAATGGTGGTGGTTTTAACTGGTGGCAGTGCTATAAATATGCAAAACTGGTACAACAATGCATCTGCCATTCTGAATGTCTGGTATCCAGGAGAAGCTGGTGGAACTGCTGTCGCCGAAACGCTTTTCGGAAAGTCCAATCCATCGGGAAAATTACCCATTACCTATCCCGTTCATGAGGCACAACTGCCTTTGGTGTATAATCATAAACCTACCGGCCGAGGCGATGATTACAATAATTTAAGTGGTGAATCCATGTTTCCCTTTGGATACGGCCTAAGTTATACACAGTTCAGTTACAATAACTTGAAAATTGATCGCAAAAGCATTTCAAAAAATGAAACTGCCCTGGTAAGTTTTGAACTAAAAAACACTGGTGATTATGATGGTGATGAAGTGGTGCAATTATATATGCGACCATTGCTGAGTGATTTAGCCCAGCCTGTTTTGGCGTTGAGGGCTTTCGAAAGAGTACACTTAAAAGTGGGTGAAAGCAAAGTAGTTTCTTTTAAGGTAGATCAAGAGGTGCTTCAAACTTTAGACCGTGAAAATGTGTGGCGGGTGGCACCAGGCGAATACCGGATCATGATTGGTTCATCTAGCAAAGCACTTTATTTAAAGGAGAATATTACTGTAAAGCCTTAATTATGATTGCGTATTCGAATTATAAATTTGGAGATCAATTCAATTCGTTTGATCAGATAGAGCAGCAAGGAATGGCGAAATAGATTGCTTCCCCGAAAGGTCGGGGCAGGATGTCGTTCCTCTTTGCAAGGACGATTCTCTTCAAAATCCGTCATTGCGAAGCAGATTTTCTTCTGCTGAAGCAATCTCCTTTATAGATTTCGCAAAGTAGGAATCCTGAGTATGCATCCAGCTTAGTGTTCTTTGCACTTTATCTCTGCCTCCATTGCGGTTAGCAATGAAGATTAATCTAAGCCTTCAATTCCTAATTTAATTGCCAGCTCATTTAAATCTTTAACTACGACATCAATTAAAGGAATACCACTAACTTTTCTTTCCAATTCAAATTCATGCTCAGGTTCACCTGGAATAATTACTTTTTTATCAGGATCGATGGTTTCAGCACTTTTAAAACGTTCAATCCAGTTGTCCAGATGATTTTTAAAATCAGCAGCCGGACGAAAGCCATCTACCCGCATCGCACCTAAAAAATGTCCGAGGCCCTCACCAACTGGATTGGCAGATGGTTCTAAGAAAGCTACAAAAGGCGGCACCCACGGACCGTAATTGGCACCAGAAAGTACAGCAGATAAAATATCAACAGTGGCACTCAATCCGTAACCCTTATGGCTTCCATGATCTTTATCACTACCCAAAGGTAAAAGCGAACCACCACTTTTTAATTCATTTGGGTTGGTAGAATTTTCTCCGTTTTTATCTTGCACCCAGCCATCAGGAATACTTTTGTTTGCTCTTTGGGCAATTTCGAGTTTTCCATTTGCTGCTGCTGCGGTAGCCATATCTACAATAACGGGAGGATATTGGCCTGCCGGGAAAGCATAACACATGGGGTTAGTGCCCAATAACCTTTCGTTTGAATAGGTGGGCGCTACCAAGGGGCTCGCATTTGTCATGCTGATGCCGATCATATCTTTCTCAACCGCCATTAAAGCATGATATCCTGCAATACCAAAGTGATTGGAGTTTTTTACGGACACCCAGCCACTACCATATTTTTCAGCCTTTTCTATCGCTACTTGCATAGCAAAGGGAGCCACCACCAAACCTAAACCTGCATCGCCATCAATGGTGGCTGTTGTTGGTGTTTCATGAACAATTTTGATATCAGGTGTAGCATTGATTCTTTTTTTCTCCCATAAACGTACATAGCCACTTAACCTGGCTACGCCATGCGAATCTATTCCGCGTAAATCTGAACGGATTAATACATCTGTAGCTAAAGTAGCATGTTCATCAGAACAGCCCATTTTTTTAAAAACACTATAGGTAAAAGTTCGGAGTTTGGTTTCGGTAAAGGTGATGAAGTTCATTTTTAGTAGCAAGTATTAAGTAGCAAGTATCAAGATAGTTTTATTGGCTTTCGTCTTTCAGCTTTATGCTTTAATTTTTTAAGGCAACAGCAAAGTAAAATCTCCGCCCAATGGTTCAAAATTCTCAATGCAAGTAGAAAGAAAATCTTCGCCATAATTTACATACATCGGCGCTATGTTTAAAGTTCTTTCCTGCATGGTTCCGTTGGGGAAAAGTCTTTTCTTAACGTTTTCAATTTGAATTAAAGCCATTTCATGCTTGCGCTTTTCAGCCCTGAATAATTTCTTTTCCAGGTTGGCCAGTAAATGGTTGGTTTTCTGTTTTGCGGTATCTGCAGAAACTGAAAGGGTTTTTTCAATTTTATAAGCATTCAGTTTGATCTGATCAAAAATGCTGTTAATGGCCCGGGTTTCATCTGCCAAACTTAATTGAGCAGTGGTATTTTTCTTAACCCACTCGTTTTTTAATTCTTCAACTGGCAGAAAGATGTCTTCCAGTGAAAAACCTAATTTATATAAGTTTTCTGCACTTCTTTTATCAATTAATAAAGCTGAGTTACGCAGTAATAATACCGGGAAATCAACTTTGTAATAATCAAAATTAGCTTTTAACTGCATCCAGTAAGCCACTTCAGCACCGCCACCAATGTAGGCTATGTTTGGTAGGATAACTTCTTCATACATCGGGCGCATGACTACATTCGGACTAAATCGTTCCGGATGCGCATCAATTTCAGCTTTAAGCGCTTCTTCAGTAAAACTGATTTTAGTATTTTTAACTAAATATGTACCTTTTTCAAAAATTAAACGTTCACGTAAGTCATCCTTAAGGTAGAAAAAATTAATATCACGGCCATTCACCTGAGTTTTATAGCCAAGATCTTCCAATGCTTTTGAACTACTGTCAATATTTTTTGCGCTGTTTTGTGCTGTAATATCAGCCGTGATGATAGGTTTAAACAGGTTTTTTAAAGAAGCATCGTCCGCATTAATAATGACCAAGCCATATTTTTCAAACAGTTTGTTTACCAGATAACGTGTAGCATCGGCCAGATTATCATGTTCAAGGTAAGCTTTTTCAACCAATCTGGCAATGTGTTTGCCATTTTTCGAAATACCAAGATATCCTTTGTAAGCGGTAACAGCAGCAGCAACAGTTTTTGTACTTAATCTACCTGTAGCACCATTGGTATTCTGGATCCAGCTGATGTCTTTTTCATCAACACTAACATGGTTAATTTCTTCAAAATCGTGATCTTCTGTCGCCATCCAATAAACCGGAACGAAGTTTTTTTCAGGATGCGCCATCTTTAGCTCAATGGCGAGGTTAATGGCTGTTACAATTTTATAAATAAAATAAAGCGGCCCCGTAAATAGGTTTAACTGGTGACCAGTGGTTACCGTATAAGTATTTTCATTGGCCAGCAGCTCAATATTTTTGGATACCGATTGATTTGTCTTTAGGTTTTGATATTGCGATTTTAAAACATCAACCAGGATATTACGATCACCTAAAAAATTTCGCTTTTCAATGGCTTCTGCTAAACCATCCATATCAGGGCGGTAACTATAAAAGGCTTTAAGCGCTTCTTCGTTATTGATATAATCCAAAACCAGTTTCGAAAAAGAACCGGTTTCCTGATAGGAGATATATTTTGCCTGCATAATTAGCGAAAGTACTGCAATTTAGGGATATTCATAAAGTCAAACTACTATTTTACAATTGTTAAATAATTAAAGCTGAATCGGATCAGTACTCGTATTCTACGCTATAAAAAGAGCGATTACTGATCTTGTCACTAAAAAGTTAATCTCTATTAGATTAGTAGATAATGTCTGTAAATTCATATCTTAGTTTCAATTAAAAATATAAATATGCATAAGAAACTCTACTTCACTATTCTCTTTATCGCTTTATCATTCAGTTTGCGAGCACAAACCATTACCGGATCCGTTCGGGATTCCCTTCAAACGATTATTGGAGCAACCATATCCGTAAGTGGAAAAGGTTTAAAAGCAGGAACCAATGCCCAGGGAATTTATCAGATACAATTACCTGCAGGTGGTACATTTACCTTATCTGCCAGTTATCTTGGTTATCAAACACAGCAAAAGCAGGTTACCGTAGCTGCAGGCGAAACGAAACAGCTTAATTTCACCTTGGTTGAAAATAAAAATGAGCTTGATGGGATTGTGGTTATCGGTTCCAGAAGTGCACCGCGTTCTCAACTGGAAACCGCTGTTCCGGTAGATTTAGTTGATGTGCAAAAAGTAGCACAAAATGCACCACAGGTTTCCTTGGCACAGATTTTAAATTATGTTGCACCATCATTTACTTCTAATGTTGTGAGTTTAACCGATGGAACAGATCACATAGATCCAGCATCACTGCGTGGTTTAGGTCCGGATCAGGTATTGGTTTTAATTAATGGGAAAAGAAGGCACACTACCTCGTTAATCAATATTAATGGAAGTTTAGGTAAAGGATCTGTAGGTACAGATTTAAATGCCATTCCAACCGCTGCCATCAGCAAGATAGAAGTGTTGCGGGATGGCGCTGCAGCTCAATATGGATCTGATGCGATTGCCGGGGTGATTAATATCATTTTGAAAGAGGATGTAAACAAACTTTCCGCAAGCATTACTGCCGGAGGCTTTGCCGGAAAACATTCTGACGGATTAGATGGAGAAACAGCGCAGGCCAACGTAAATTATGGCGTGAAGCTGAATGATAAGGGTGGTTTTTTAAATTTATCCGGTTCTTTTGATTATCGTGATTATGCATCCAGAACAACATCATATCGCGGCGTAATTTTTACAGATTATAATAATCCGTCTTTATATCCAACTCCAACCGGTGTAGATATTACTGATGCCGAACTGGCCAGGAGAGGCCTTACGAGAGGTGATTTCGTTCCGAATATTGGTCAGAGCAAAAATCGTGGGGGAGCACTGTTTTTAAATTCTGTAATTCCGGTGGCCGATCATGCTGAAATTTATGCTTTTGGAGGGTTAAACTTTCGTAATGGGACTTCAACAGCCTTTTATAGAACACCTCGCCAATTAACACAAACCAATGCAACGATTTATCCAAATGGGTTTTTGCCGGAAATTGTTACAGATAACAATGATCAGTCATTAGCAGTAGGTATTCGTGGTAAACTAGGCGAATGGAAAACTGATTTTAGTAATACTTATGGCCGAAACCAGATTAACTTTACCACTGCCAATACCTTAAATGCATCTATGCTTACCTCATCACCAACTTCTTTTGATGATGGTGGTTATGATTTTATTCAAAATACCACTAACCTTGATTTCTCCCGTTTTTTCGAAAATACATTAAGTGGTATTAACGTGGCTTTTGGGGCAGAGCACCGCTACGAAAACTATAAAATTATTGCAGGTGAAGAGGCATCTTATGCAAATTATGGTAACGCCATTAATGTAGGTACAACCGCAAACCCTATTTTGATTCCGAGTTTAAAAGGTAATATTTCTACCAGATTTGCACCTAATGGAGCCGCCTATGTAGGTGGAGCGCAAGGCTTTGGTGGTTTTAGTCCAGATAATGCTATTAATGTAGGCCGGTCATCCGTTGCAGCATACGGAGACGTAGAGGTTAATTTTACAGATAAGTTTTTATTGGATGGCGCATTACGGTTTGAAAATTATTCAGACTTCGGATCAACACTTAACTTTAAGTTGGCCGGCCGGTATAAGTTTTCTGAAAAATTTGTTTTGCGTGGCGCTGCAAGTACAGGTTTTAGAGCACCTTCTTTGCAACAACGTTATTTCAATGCTACATCAACCGTATTTATTGATGGTAATTTTGTAGAATCGGGTACTTTCTCTAATGATAGCAGGGTAGCGCAGTTGTTGGGTATTCCAAAATTGAAAGAAGAAACTTCAAAGAGTTTCAGCGCTGGTTTTACCTCTAACCTTGGTAAAGTTAAAATTACGGTTGATGGTTATTTAGTTAAAATCGACGATCGTGTGATTTATACTGGTCAGTTTAGTGGAAGTAACGCAGCTAATGCATCAGCTCAGGACAGAGAAATTTATACGCTCCTGCGCCAGGCCAATGCCAGTACAGCCCGGTTCTTTGCTAACGCCGTAAATACTGAAACGAAAGGGATTGATGCTGTAATTTCATATTCTACTGGATTGGGCAAAGGAACTTTAAGAACTGATTTAGCCGGAACAATTTCTAAAACTTCACTGGTAGGTGGCATCAATACATCTCCACTTTTGGCAGGTAAAGAAAGTATATATCTGGATGAGGCAAGTGTAATTTTATTAACTAAAGTAGTGCCGCGGTTAAAAGGTAACTTAACTTTTGATTATACTCTGGATAAGTTTAACGTGTTTTTACGGAATGTTTATTTTGGTAAGGTATCGCAACCTACAAATGTAATTGCTAACCGACAAGAATTACCCGGCCGTGTAATTACTGATTTAGGTTTAGGTTACAACTTAACTAAAACTTTAAAATTAACAGTAGGTGCGAACAATATTTTCGACGTTTACCCGGCTGAGCTTTTACCAGGAAGCCAAGGAACATCAGGCATTTTATATCCCAATCAGGCACCGCAGTTTGGTTTCTTAGGGAGATATGTATTTACCAGATTGAACCTGAATTTCTAGGTCAATTGATCTTATTAAAAAAATCCGATGGAATTAATTTTCCATCGGATTTTTTTTATTCTGCGTCTTGCTGAATTCATTTCAGCATCTATTCTGATAATTAAAATAGATTCTAAATCCAGAAGAATTTTTTACTACGCATCTTGCTGAATTAATTTCAGCAACTGACAATAAAAAAACCGTTCCGATTTAATCGGAACGGCTTGTAAAATATTTGGTCTAGTGATTTACCATTTTTTTCTGCGTTCGCCACTTCCACCTTCACGACTTCCACCTTCTCTGCGTCCGCTACCACCAGTGTTTCCACCTTTTTCATCACGGCTACGACCAGAGAAATCTCTGAAACCGCCACCGCTGGCTCCACCTTCACGACTTCCGCCTTCGCGTCTTCCGCTACCGCCAGAACTTCTGCGCTCACCGCCGCCGCTACCGCCACGGTAACCACCGCCGCCGCCGCTTCTGCGTTCGCCACCAAAACCACCGCTACGTCTTTCACCGCCACCGCGTCTTTCGCCACCGCCTTCACGACCACCATCTCCGCTTTTTTCAATACGAACCTGGCGACCATTAAATTCAACAGATTTAAAACCTTCGAATACAGTATCAGCTACAGCATCTTCTACTTCAAAGAAAGAGAAAACACCTTTTAAGTCGATTTTACCAACGCTTTTGCCACCAATTTTTCCGTTGTTACAGATAAATGATAACATGTCGCCACGTGTAAATTCATCTACAGAACCTAAATTAATGAATAAACGAGTGTAACCTTCGCTACCACGTCCACGTCCGGCACGTTCGCCTCTTTCACCACGATCATCGCCAGCTGCGGCATTTAAATCAGGTGCTTTAGAATAGTAATCCAAGAAACGGTTAAATTCTAATGAAGCAAAACGTTTAATTACATCCTCTTTAGATAAATCTTTAAATTCATCCATAATACGAGGAATATATTGATCAATCTGCTCAACATTAACTTCTACGTTATGTACTTTATGTACTAAAGAGAATAATTGTTTTTCACAAACATCAAATCCTGTAGGAAGTTCAGCTTTAGTAAATTGTTTACCAATAATACGTTCCAGTTGACGGATTTTTCCAATTTCTTTAGAGTTGATAATACAGATTGAAATACCAGTTTTACCAGCACGACCAGTACGGCCAGAACGGTGGGTATAACTTTCAATTTCATCAGGTAAAGAATAATTAATTACGTGAGTTACATTGTTTACATCGATACCACGGGCAGCAACATCTGTAGCAATTAATAATTGCATGTTACGCTCACGGAAACGTTGCATTACTTTATCACGTTGTTGTTGCGATAAATCGCCGTGTAAAGCATCAGCATTGTAACCATCTTTAATTAAGTGCTCTGCAACATCTTGCGTATCTAGTTTGGTTTTACAAAATACTACTGCAAAAATTTCAGGGTTGAAATCTACAATACGTTTTAAGGCTGCGTATTTATCACGTGCACGAACAATATAGTATTCGTGTTCGATGTTTACGTTACCTGTGTTTTTGGTGCCCATGGTTAATTCAACAGGATCGTTCATGTATTTTTTAGCAATACGGCGAACTTCTGCCGGCATGGTAGCCGAGAATAACCAGGTTTTTTTGTCATCAGGTGTAGTTGATAAAATGTCGTTGATGTCATCCTGGAAACCCATGTTTAACATCTCGTCAGCTTCATCAAGCACAACATATTTAACTGAAGAAAAATCAATGGCTTTACGGCCAATGATATCCAACATACGGCCGGGCGTGGCCACTACGATTTGTACGCCTTGGCGTATTTCGCGTAGTTGTTGCATAATGTTCGCGCCACCGTAAACGGCAACAACGTGGGCATTAGCAACGTTTTTAGAAAAGTTTTTAAGGTCGTTAGCGATCTGCAAGCATAACTCACGGGTAGGGCATAAAATTAATGCCTGTGGTTTATTAACTTTAAAATCGATTAGTTCTAACAGCGGCAAACCAAATGCGGCTGTTTTTCCTGTTCCTGTTTGGGCCAAACCAACAAAATCATTAGTGCCTTCTAACAGTACAGGAATACTTTGCTCCTGAATAGGTGTTGGAGTTTCAAATCCAAGGTCCTTTACGGCATTAACGACGTCATCACTTATCCCCAATAATTGAAATGGGTTTGTCATTCGTCTTTTATTTTTAATTGAGCCGCAAAGGTAAGGTTAATATTTCGTATTTTACAGATAATCAAGTAAATAGTTTTTACGCTAAATATTTGAGAATTAGGAAGAAAGGTTTCGTTTGAGTGGAATCGTGCTAAATGTTTCAAGTTTTAACTCCAATATCAAGCTATCTTATTTATAAAAATGAAAGGTTTAACGCAATGAATTCCATTTAAAATAGTATCAGCGCCAATTTAACCCAACTATTTGCGATGATGTCTGAATAGCCACCTTGGGAGTTCCGTAGTTAAAATGGCGGGAGCAAATATGTCATTATGCGAAAGTTTATCGAATTCCCAAAATCGGATTTTGTTGCTGGAATTTAACTCTTTAAAAAATTGTGCATCACTTTTAAAAGGGTTTTCGGTATCCATGTTTCCATGAATCAGCCAAATAGGAGTGTTTGCCAGTTCTTTAATATGATCGAATTGTGGTATGCCAGAAATGCTGATGCCTGCGGCAAATAAATCAGGCTGTAAAGATAAAGCATTGATCACAGAAGAAGCACCCATAGAAAACCCAATGAGGTAGATTCTTTTTTGATCAACATTTAAGTTGTTTTTTAAACTATCGATTAGTTGTAATGCCGTTTGCAAGCAGGGTTGTGGGACTGAAGTTAAAACATTTCTATTTTTATCAAGCGTATAATTTGATGATCTGGATGGGAATTGCGGTGCCAAAATAAAGGCAGGGTATTTAGCCTGTATTTCATTCATCACAAACAACTTGGCCAAAATTCCCAACTGGCTGTTATTGTCAGTTCCAACTGCATTTGATCCATGAAACACAATCACCATCGGAAGTTTCTTTTTGCTATTGGAGCCTTCAGGTTTGAAAAAGCGATAGGCAATTGGTGCATCAGCATTACCCTTAAAAGTGCCTTTTGTGAAAGCATTGGTATCAAAACGCTTTATTTGAGCTATTCTTTTTTTAAGATAAAAGGTATCAGTGCTTTCTGGAATAATGGTTTTCCCGAAAGTATGAACACGTTTGCTACATGACAATATTCCGCAACACAACACCAATGATAGAATAAAAATTACAGTTCTTGTTTTAGCCGGCATGCAGGAACTTAATTTAGCGGTTAGGAGCAGAATTCATGAAGTGACTATCGTGCTGAAAACTAGCGCAACCTTTCAGCTGATCGAATCAAACGTTCATCCTTATTAATGCCAAAAATGGCCAAAACAAGAAACAAAATGGCAATAGCAGGTAAATATGCACCAGTTCCAAAATGTGCACCTTCAATGCCGCCAGGTAATTGTTTTGCATAAACGCTACACCAAAAGGCAAAGCCAATAATTAATAAGATCGAAACAATGGTAAAACGTTTTTGAAAACTACGTTTTCTAAAGTTAAAGATGTTGATAAAGCAGATAATGGCTAACGCAATGTTCGCTATCAACAATGGTAAGTTCATGTTTGGTTTGCCAAATGCAGTCACTTTTGTACCGAAGGTATAAATCGATTGTTCTAAACCTGTATTCCCTAATTTTGTGGTTGCGAAAGGTAATATAAGCATTAATATGAGAGCCAGTGCTGCTAAAAACAGCCAGATTGATTGTATTCTTTGTATCATGTTAATTTAAACTATTTCTGCAAATTTAACCTTTTTATCAATAGGATAAAAAAAATCTCAAACACAAGATATTGGTTAGTTGTTCCACCCAACCACCCTACGCTCTTCACTAATCCCTTTGCTCTTTGCTACCTAAAATGTATTTTTGCAGCACTTTGAATAAGATAAGGTATTTCATACAAATCGCATATGATGGCAGCTTATACCATGGCTGGCAAATTCAACCCAATGCAATAACTGTTCAGGAGCTATTGGATAAAGCGCTATCAACTGTTTTTAGACAAGCTGTTGAAACATTAGGTTGCGGAAGAACTGACACCGGTGTGCATGCCAAAGATTTTTATGCTCATTTTGATCTTGAAAACCTGGAAGAAAACAAAGTATTAAACTCAATTTCAAGCATCAATGCACTTTTGCCCTATCAAATTGCCGCTAAACGAATTATTCCCGTTCATTATGACGCACATGCCCGTTTTGATGCTACATCCCGGGCTTACCAGTATTTTATTCATTTTGAAAAAGATCCATTTAAACTAAATAGGTCATGGTTAATCAAGGATCAATTGGATATATCGTCAATGAACCAGGCTGCTGCGCTATTGTTTGATTATACTGATTTTTCTTGCTTTAGTAAATCTAATACTCAAACGTTCACTAATAATTGTAAAATTGTACAGGCATTTTTTGCTGAGATAGATGGAGGTTTGGTGTTTACCATTCAAGCCGATCGTTTTTTGCGGAACATGGTAAGAGCAATTATGGGTACACTGGTAAGAATTGGGAAGAATGAGATTAACTTAACCGATTTTAAAGCAATTATTGAAAGTAAAAATCGTAGCAACGCCGGGCAATCCGTACCTGCCTGCGGTTTGTATTTAGTGAAAATAGAATATCCGTATATAAAAAATGATTGAAGTATAGAATGGTTGAATTACTGAGTTATAGATTGATTGAATTAAAAAATTATAAAATAGTCTTTCGTTCATTCAAAATTCACTCGATCAAAATTATTGAAGTATGGAATGATTGAACTATAGAATAGCAACATTCGCTCATCCAAAATTCACTCATTCAAAATAAAAAAAATGGCAGTAACAGGCGACGTATATAACACAGGATTGCTTAAACGTATTTTTAAATATGTAAAGCCTTATCGTGCTGTTTTTATTTGGTCAGTAATATTAACTATTTTACTAGCGGTAATTTCACCAGTGCGGCCTTTTTTAATTAAATATACGCTTGATCATTATATTTTAGCGGGCAAATATGCGGGCTTGGTAAACATGACTATGTTGATGGTGTTTATGCTGATTCTACAAACGCTAATTCAGTATAATCATACACTTTTAACGAATACCCTTGGTCAGTCCGTAATACGAGATTTAAGGATTAATGTCTTTAATCACATTACCAAACTTCGGCTAAAATTCTTCGATCAAACACCCATCGGACAATTAATTACCAGAACAGTATCCGATTTAGAAACTATTGCCGATATATTTTCTGAAGGATTAATTTCTATGATCGGCGATTCCCTGCAGGTAGTAGTGATTGTTGGTGTTATGCTTTATACTGATTGGGAATTAAGCATTGTCGTGCTCCTTCCGATACCACTTCTGATCATGGCGACCAGGAAATTTCAGAAAGCCATCAAGATTTCTTTTCAGGAAATTAGAAATGAGGTTTCCAATCTAAATACCTTTTTACAGGAACATATTACTGGTGTGTCCATTGTGCAGTATTTTGCCAGAGAAAGGCAGGAGTATAAAAAGTTTTATGCCATTAATAAGCGCTATCGTGATGCGAATATCCGTTCCAACTGGTATTATTCTATTTTTTTTCCAGTGGTGGAATTAATTTCGGCGATGTCTTTAGGTTTGTTAATCTGGTATGGTGCAAAGAGTATTTTAGCTAAGCCATTGGATGTAACCCCAGGAACAATTACCCAATTTATTATGTATCTGGGGATGGTTTTTACCCCAATTCGCCAACTGGCCGACAAATTTAATACCCTTCAAATGGGGATGGTGGGTGCAGAACGTGTATTTAAGGTTTTGGATACCAAAGACACTACGCCAAACGAAGGACATCAGAAACCTGAAAAATTAGCAGGTAATATCGAATTTAAAAAAGTTTGGTTCGCTTATAATGAAGATCACTATGTTTTGAAAGATTTAACTTTTGAGGTTAAAGCTGGCGAAACAGTTGCCCTTGTTGGAGCAACAGGAGCTGGGAAATCATCAACAATTAATATTCTAAACCGCTTTTATGAAATAGGAAAAGGAAAAATTACGGTAGATGGGATAGAAATTAATGATTTTGATATTGATTACTTGCGAAGTCATATTGCTACAGTGCTGCAAGATGTTTTCTTGTTTTCTGATACAATTTTAAATAACATCACACTCAACAATTCAGAAATAACCATTGAGGAAGTCGTTAATGCTGCTAAAAAGGTTGGTGCGCATGAATTTATTGAACGGTTACCAGGTGGCTATCAATATAATGTGATGGAAAGGGGTGCAACGCTTTCAGCCGGACAAGCGCAGTTAATCTCCTTTATTCGTGCTTTGGTACACAATCCGGCTATTCTGGTCTTAGATGAGGCTACTTCATCAGTTGATACTGAAACAGAATTGTTGATTCAAAAAGCCATCGATAATTTAATGGAAGGCAGAACTTCAATTGTGATTGCCCACCGTTTATCCACGATCCAAAAAGCCAACCAGATTATTGTATTGGACAAAGGCGAAATTAAAGAAAAAGGTACTCATCAGGAATTATTGAAACTAGATGGTTACTATAAAAAACTTTATGATCTGCAGTTTTCTTCAAAAGGGATTGCCAAGGTTTAATATAACCTTGTTTAGATAGAATTTCTTAATTTAACCTCTTTAAAATCCGAAAAATGAAAATATCTAAACTATTTGCTATTATCCTGATCTCATTATTTACTTTAAATGTTGCCGCACAGCAGAAAAAATATGTAATGGTTATTCACGGTGGAGCCGGAACTATTCTTAAAAAGAACATGACGCCTGAAAAGGAGGCTGCATATATTGCTGTTTTAACTAAGGCTTTGCAGGCGGGTTATGCGCAAATAAAAAAAGGGAAAACAAGCCTTGACGCTGTAGAAACAACTATTCATGTGCTGGAAGATGATCCGCATTTTAATGCCGGAAAAGGAGCTGTTTTTACGCATGATGGCAAAAATGAACTGGATGCTGCCATTATGGATGGAAAAACTTTAATGGCAGGCGCCGTTGCAGGTGTTACTACTGTCAAAAATCCTATTTCAGCAGCAAGAGCAGTAATGGAAAAATCAGAGCATGTAATGATGGTTGGTGCTGGTGCAGATCAGTTTGCGAAAGAAGCAGGGCTCGAAATTGTAGATCCAAAATACTTCTGGACAAAAGAACGATGGGATGGTTTGCAGCAAGCTATTAAAGAAGATTCTACCAAGGCTGTGTTGGATCATGGTAGTAAAAAGTCTGATCTCTTAGGAACTAAAAACCATGATTATAAATTCGGTACCGTAGGTTGTGTTGCATTAGATCAGGCCGGTAATCTGGCCGCCGGAACTTCAACAGGAGGAATGACGAATAAGAAATATGGTCGCGTGGGCGATGCCCCAATTATTGGCGCAGGTACTTATTGCAATAATGAAACGGCAGGTATTTCCTGTACCGGGTGGGGCGAGTTTTACATCCGTAATGTGGTTGCAAAAACCATTTCCGATTTAATGGAATATAAAGGCTTATCAGTTGTTGAGGCATCAAAAATTGCTTTAGATAAAGTGGGTAAAATGGGAGGGGATGGTGGTTTGATTGCCCTGGATAGAAAAGGGAATATCACCATGCCGTTTAATACAGAAGGAATGTACAGAGGCGCCATTACTGCTGATGGTAAAATTGAAGTGAGCATTTATAAATAAATGAGGACGCTATATATTGATTGAAAAATGTGATGAGTTTGGAGTGGAGGGTTAGGAGTATGGAGTTTTAGGCGCAGACCCAAGCGATAGTATGATGCGTGACTAAATTAATAACTCAAGCATTAGCTCCCTACTTAGCCAAACTGACTATCCGCCTAGTATTCCCAACTCAAAACTCCCAACTATTTAAGCTATCTTTGCAGCAGAAACATGCACACAGCTTGTTTAATTAAACCAGATCACATTGGCTCAAGAAGAACAAAATAACCGCAAAGAAAAAAGCGAGTTACATCCACGCAACAAACACCGTTCGCGCTACAATTTCAAACAACTTATCTCTACTTCAAAAGAATTAAAGCGTTTCGTTTTCAAAAATGAACATAACGATGATTCGATTGATTTTGCAGATCAAAATGCAGTAAAAGCATTAAATAGGGCATTACTGAAATATTTTTACAATATTTCTCAGTGGGATATTCCTCAGGATTTCCTGTGTCCACCTATTCCCGGTAGGGCCGATTATATCCATTACGTAGCTGATCTTTTGGGTTCAAGCGCTAAAGGAAAAGTTCCTAAAGGAAATAAACTAAATGTGCTTGATATTGGCGTAGGTGCCAATTGTATTTATCCAATTATAGGTCATCAGGAATATGGCTGGAACTTTGTTGGTTCAGAAATTGATCCGCTGTCTGTAGATTCCGCTAAGCGTATTATCGAGGCCAATAAAGAATTGCAGGGTAAGATTGAAATCCGTCAGCAATCATCAAAAATGGGCATTTTTAGAGGCATTGTTGGTGCTAAAGAACGTTTCGATGCAGTGGTTTGTAATCCACCGTTTCATGCTTCATTAAAAGAAGCAGAACAAGGTACAAGACAGAAATGGCGTAATTTAGGGGGAACAGAAAAAGAAGTAAAACATGTTTTAAATTTTGGAGGTAACAAGGCCGAGCTTTGGTGCCCAGGTGGTGAACGTGCGTTTGTAGAGCAAATGATTGTTCAGAGTGCGCAAATTAAAAACCAGGTGTTATGGTTTACTTCTTTAGTTTCTAAAAGTGCAAACTTAAAAAGCATTTATAGTGCTTTGGTTAAAGCAGATGCCTTTGAGGTGCGTACCGTTCAAATGAGCCAGGGTCAAAAAATAAGTCGTTTTGTGGCCTGGACTTTTCAGGATGATGAAGCGCAGGCTGAATGGTCAAAAGGATGGAAATAAGTCTTAAGTCGTAAGTTTTTCATTGGACTAGCGATTTTTCGAGATAAAACAAAGCCAGATTAATTCTTTTTAGTCTGGCTTTTTATTTTTATTTCCTTTCATAAACGATCAAAATCACCAAATCATTGTCTTTATTTGGAGCAATACCATGTGAACTTCCGGGGCGGGTTAAAATGGCATCACCAGGTTTTACGGGAAAATTTTTTCCATTCATCTGCATGGTGCCATTTCCACTAATGACATAATAAATCTCATCTTCTTTTTGCAAGTGATAACCTATTGAGGAGCCAGGTTTTAATATTCTCTTTTTAAAAACTGTTTTAAGGTTTCTGGCATCCCCGAAAAAATTAAAACCTATGGTTTCTCCACCTCCATGATGGGTTCCAGGTTCTTTTTTAGCGACATCGGCATCATTTTGAAATATAAACTTAGCTATATCATTATTAGTTTGTGCTTTAGTACCATAAGCCATTATGATCAAAAAAAAGAGTATAAGGTATGTTTTGTTTTTCATTATATTTTTATTTGTTTTAAAGCCTTCAGCTTAGTGTTTATGCCATTACGCTAAAATTAAGCGTTTTGCCCGGTTTTGCCAAAAGCACAAAAGTTTATAAATGAATCTGATATTAAACTTATAAGGTTTTCAAAACCTCATGGTTTGAATAGAAGACTCCGGCTACCATAAATGAATTCGTTAACTTTTACAGAAAAATGGGCTAAATAATCTATTTTTAGGCTTGACTTTCCAGTCAATAATATTAGCTTTGCACAAAAAAATAGATACATGAGCGTTTTAGTAAATAAAGATTCTAAGGTTATCGTTCAGGGTTTTACCGGAAACGAAGGAACTTACCATGCAGAGCAGATGCTGGCGTATGGTACAAACGTAGTTGGTGGTGTAACGCCTGGCAAAGGTGGGCAATTACATTTAGAAAAGCCTGTTTTTAATACGGTTAAAGATGCTGTTGATCAAACAGGAGCAAATGTATCTATCATTTTCGTGCCGCCTGCTTTTGCTGCTGATGCCATTATGGAAGCTGCAGAAGGTGGTATTAAAGTAATTGTTTGTATTACTGAAGGTATCCCAACTAAGGATATGATTCAGGTTAAAGAATATATTTCAGACCGTGATGTGACTCTAATTGGCCCTAACTGTCCAGGTATCATCACTGCTGATGAAGCTAAAATTGGTATCATGCCAGGTTTTATCTTCAAGAAAGGTAATGTAGGTGTGGTTTCTAAATCAGGAACTTTAACTTACGAAGCGGTAGATCAGGTAGTTAAAGCTGGTTTAGGTATTACCACTGCAATAGGTATTGGTGGCGACCCGATTATCGGAACACCAACTGTAGAAGCAGTTAAATTGTTAATGAACGATCCTGAAACACACGGTATCATCATGATTGGTGAGATTGGTGGTGGAATGGAAGCTGAAGCTGCCCGTTGGATTAAAGAACATGGTACTAAACCAGTTGTAGGTTTCATCGCTGGTCAAACTGCTCCTGCAGGACGTAGAATGGGTCACGCTGGTGCAATTGTTGGTGGTGCTGATGATACTGCTGCTGCCAAAATGAAAATTATGCGTGAGTGTGGTATTCGTGTGGTAGAAAGCCCTGCTGAAATCGGCGCTGCAATGGCAGAAGAATTAGCAAAATAAGATTTAAAAATCTCTTTATAGAAAAGCGTTTCGATTAGGTTCGAGACGCTTTTTTTTGACCTCACCCTATTAAAGGTTATGATCGGGCTTGCTTTGTGCTGTCCTTCTCCTGAAAAAGAGGAATTCGGAGAGCAGAGAATGTAACCCAGGCGATTACTTGATAATGGATATTATTGGCTATAGATTAAAATCACTAGCTCTGTATTTCCCTTTCCTTCAGAAAAGGAAAATACAGAGCAGAATGAAACTACTAAGTTTTCATGGGGAGAGGCTATTTTATCCTTACAATGATCATCTCATAATAATTTAATTGTTTTTTATTCTACTTTAGGTTCAAACCACTACCTTCTATTTCCCTCTCCTCAAGGAGAGAGACTTGCAGAAAAAGAACATACTGCCTAAACTTTGTCAGGGAGAGGCTTCTGCATCCAAAACTGAAAACTCACAACTATTTACTCCAAAATAAACACATTTATCATTATTCTGTAAATAGAATATGATTCTCTTAAACCAGCAAACCAAATCAAAATCAATAGCGTATATTGATACATGAACACGATGTTAAATAAACTATTTTTGATCTCTGCTGTTGTTTTAACTACGAGTCTTTCTGCCTGTGCACAAAAGCAGGAAAAGAAAGAAGAAAAGCGAACACAGCAATCAGAAAATATCATACCGAAAAAGAAAATGAACTGGAATCCATTAACCCCCGAAGAAGAAAGAGTAATCGTTAATAAAGGAACGGAATATCCTGGTACGGGTAAATACGAACATACTACCGAAAAAGGTACTTACACTTGCAAACGTTGTAATGCAGCATTATATAGATCAGAAAGTAAATTTGATGCACATTGTGGATGGCCTGCATTTGATGATGAAATAAAAGGTGCCGTTAAGCGCATTCCTGATGCTGACGGATCCCGTACAGAAATAGTTTGCGCCAATTGCGGAGCGCATTTAGGTCACGTATTTTTAGGTGAAGGATTTACCAATAAAGACACACGTCATTGTGTAAATTCAATCTCTATGAACTTCGTGCCAGATAAAAAATAAGGTGGGTATAGTTGGGTTAGGTTTAGGCGTATAGCGATAAGTTATACGCCTTTTTTGATGCTCAAAATTTGGCTGTTTTTCCACAAATTGTTGATTATAAACTAAATGCTTATATTTGCACGCTCGACAAAGAAAATTTAGCCTATGAAGTATCTGCTGTTATTAAGTTTTTGTTTCCTGTTTTTACAAGGTAAAGCACAAAATTCTGGTTCATCAAATGAGCCCGATAGTATCAAAAAAACAGTTCTGGCAACTTACTACCACAGAAAATTTGAAGGCCGCCGAACAACCAGCGGGGTAAAATACAGGGCAAAAAAATTAACTGCCGCACACCGCACTTTACCAATGGGAACCTTAATTACAGTGACCAATCCTGACAACGGAAAATCAGTTGTGGTGAAAGTTAACGACCGGGGTCCATTTTCTAAAAAACTAGCTATAGATTTATCAGAAAGTGCTGCAAAGCAGATTGGCATATATCGCCAGGGAATAGCCAAAGTTAGCCTCAGTTATACCTTGGAGTAATATTCCTTTTAGCTCTATTTTGTAAAGGTTATATGCCTTAAATTTAAGTTATTAACACTTATTTTTGTTTGCTAGTCCCTTGAAACTAAACAATTAGCTTTTTTTTCGCCCGAAAATGATATTTAGCTGATGGGTTTCTTCACTTAAATCCCAATGGTGTTAACAACTTTGATTCAAAAAACAAGCCGTCTGTATCTATATTTGTTTCAACAAAGTTCTTCAACTTCTTGCACTTGAAAACAAATATAAAAGCTTAATTTTTAGTGATTTATAAGCATTCTCTCTGATTGCCAATTTAAATTTACCAAGCTAAAAATGCGGTTGTTTGCCAAGAGGCGAGGGTTAGCACTTTCACTACAGCGTTTTGATCAAGATATCACAATCATCATATAAAATTGGTGGATGCATGTCTTTGTCGGCCCTGATTAAAATGAAGAAAATAAAGTATCAGTTATGGAACAGGAATTATTACTACAAGAAAACAAAGATAGGTTTGTGCTTTTGCCGATTAAATATCCGGCGATTTGGGAAATGTATAAAAAAACCGAAGCCAGTTTTTGGACCGCAGAAGAGATTGATCTTTCTGATGACCAGAAACACTGGGATAATTTAAATGATGGAGAACGACATTTTATCTCTCATATCCTTGCTTTCTTCTCTGCCAGTGATGGTATCGTGAATGAAAATTTAGCTGTAAACTTCATGAGTGAGGTTCAGCTACCTGAAGCCCGTTGTTTTTATGGTTTTCAGATCATGATGGAAAACATCCATGCTGAAACCTATGCCTTATTAATTGATACTTATATTAAAGATCCGGAAGAGAAAGACCGTTTATTTCATGCTATTGATACCGTACCTGCGGTAAAAAGAAAAGCTGAGTGGGCACTTCGCTGGATTGATAATGGAACTTTCGCAGAACGTTTGGTGGCATTTGCTGCGGTTGAAGGTATTTTCTTTAGCGGAAGCTTCTGTTCTATCTTTTGGTTAAAAAAACGTGGCTTAATGCCAGGATTAACTTTCAGTAATGAATTGATTTCTAGAGACGAAGGCTCTCACTGTGAGTTTGCTTGTTTATTGTACAGTATGTTAAGCAATAAATTAAGCGAAGAACAGGTTCATGGCATCATCAGCGATGCAGTAGAAATCGAAAAAGAATTTATTACAGAGGCATTACCTGTTGCATTAATCGGGATGAATGCAAAATTAATGAGCCAGTATATTGAGTTTGTGGCCGACAGGTGGTTACAGGAATTGGGTTATTCAAAAATTTACAACGCAACCAATCCTTTCGATTTTATGGAAATGATCTCTTTGCAAGGTAAAACTAACTTCTTCGAGAAACGTGTAGGTGATTATCAAAAAAGCGGTGTATTAACTTCAGCTGATAATAATAAACAAGCGTTTTCTTTAGATGAAGACTTTTAGGCCAAATTCGAATTAGTGAATGATGGAATGAGTAAATGCTCTTTTATCAGTCGAAAAAATAAATAAATGCAATGAATAAAGTGGGGGCGATGGGTTGATTAACATTCTCTCATTCAAAACTCACTCATTCAGTCAATAAAAATTAAATCTCATAAATTATGTTCGTACTAAAAAGAGATGGCCGCAAAGAGCCCGTGCAATTCGACAAAATCACAGCTCGTATTCAAAAGTTGTGCTACAGTTTAAATTCAGATCTTGTAGATCCAATTGATGTTGCTAAAAAGGTAATTGAAGGTTTATATGATGGTGTTACCACGTCAGAGTTGGATAACCTTGCTGCTGAAACGGCTGCATCGTTAACTACAAAACACCCTGATTATGCCTTATTAGCATCGCGTATTGCGGTTTCTAACTTGCATAAAAATACCACCAAATCGTTTTCGGGTACAATGAAAATGTTGTACGAATATTTCGACCCGAAAGCACAGAAAGCAGCACCACTTATTGCGGATGATGTTTTTGAAATTATCGAAAAAAATAAGGATATCTTAGATAGTTCTATCATTTACGACCGTGATTTTGGTTTCGACTATTTTGGTTTCAAAACTTTAGAAAAATCTTACCTTTTAAAAGTGAACGGTCAGATTGTAGAACGTCCACAACATTTGTTTATGCGTGTTTCGGTGGGTATTCACAAAGAGGATATTGAGAGTGCCATCAAAACGTACAATTTAATGAGTGAGCGTTGGTTTACACATGCTACGCCTACATTGTTTAATGCAGCTACTCCAAAACCTCAAATGTCATCATGTTTCTTGCTTACCATGCAGGATGATAGCATTGAAGGAATTTACGATACTTTAAAACAAACCGCTAAAATTTCTCAAAGTGCCGGTGGTATTGGGTTAAGCATTCATAACATTCGTGCCACAGGATCTTATATTGGTGGTACAAACGGTACAAGTAATGGTATTATTCCAATGCTACGTGTATTTAATGATACTGCCCGCTATGTAGATCAGGGTGGGGGCAAACGTAAAGGTGCTTTCGCTATTTACCTGGAGCCTTGGCATGCTGATGTTTTCGAATTTTTAGACCTGCGTAAAAACCACGGTAAAGAAGAAATGCGTGCCCGTGATTTATTCTATGCCCTTTGGATAAACGATTTGTTTATGCAACGTGTTAAAGATAATGGAGACTGGACATTATTCTGCCCGCATGAAGCACCAGGTTTAGCTGATTGCTTTGGTAAAGAATTCGAAACTTTGTATGCAAAGTACGAAGCTGAAGGCCGTGGTAGAAGAACAATTAAAGCACAGGAACTTTGGTTTGCTATTTTAGATTCACAAATTGAAACAGGTACGCCATATATGTTGTTCAAGGATGCTGCGAACAGCAAATCTAATCAGCAGAATTTAGGAACCATTAAAAGTTCTAACCTGTGTACAGAGATTATTGAATATACATCAAAAGATGAGGTTGCCGTTTGTAACTTAGCTTCATTAGCGTTGCCTCGTTTTGTAATTAATGGCCAGTTTGACCATGATAAATTATATGAGGTAACTTATCAGGCTACTTTAAACCTGAACAAAATTATTGATCATAATTATTACCCTGTTCAGGAAGCTGAAAACTCTAATATGCGTCACCGTCCGGTTGGTTTAGGTGTGCAAGGTTTAGCTGATGCATTTATCTTATTGCGTTTACCTTTCGAAAGTGATGAAGCAAAACGTTTAAACAAAGATATTTTCGAGACGATTTATTTCGCATCAATGACAGCTTCTCATGATTTAGCTGTAGAAAATGGTCCATATCAAACATTTGCAGGATCTCCTTTATCAAAAGGTCAGTTTCAGTTTGATTTATGGAACGTAACACCAGATAGTGGTCGTTGGGATTGGGAAGCCTTACGTAGTAAAGTAGTTAAAGATGGTGTGTATAACTCTTTATTGGTTGCACCGATGCCAACTGCATCTACCTCTCAAATTTTAGGTAACAACGAATGTTTTGAACCTTATACCTCAAACATTTATACCCGTCGTGTACTAAGTGGAGAATTTGTAGTGGTGAATAAACACTTATTGAAAGATTTAGTGGCCTTAGGTTTATGGAACAACGATATGAAAAATCAAATCATATTGGCTAACGGTTCAATTCAAGGTATTGCATCTATTCCTGATTACATTAAAGAATTGTATAAAACGGTTTGGGAAATTAAGATGCGTAACATCATCGATATGGCTGCAGATCGTGGTGCATATATCTGTCAATCACAATCGTTAAACTTATTTGTAAATGCGCCAAACACTTCAAAATTAACTTCAATGCATTTCTATGCATGGGAGAAAGGATTGAAAACAGGTATGTATTATCTACGTACACAAGCTGCTAATCAAGCAGTTCAGTTTACGGTAGAAAATCAGGGTGGCAAAGCAATTGAAGCGGTTATTCCTGCTCAAATGTCTGCAGACCAGGTGGCAGAAGAAATTGTAGACGGACCAGTTTGTTCAATGGAAGAAGGTTGTATCAGCTGTTCAGGATAAGCTAAGAGACTAAAGCTCAAAGTCTAAAGCGAAAAAATTACCGTCTTGCCGTCATTGCAAGGCCGGATTTGAGCGGGCTGAAGCAATCTTAAAGCGGTAGTCGTGCTGAATTTATTTTAGCATCTCATTAAAGAAGACCCTGAAACAAATTCAGAGTGACGAATCTAATAATATCGTAAGGTTTTGGGCAAATGCTCAAAACCTTATTTTTTGTCCTTATTTTTGCTTAGTTCAATAGTTCATTAACCATTTGGTTTTAATGCGCCAAACACCAATGAACTAATGAAAAGTGAACTAATGAACATTCAAAAACATAGCAAACATGAGATTATTCCCTGCGAAAGATGTGGAACGGCTATTGAATGCAAGGCAAATTCGTACACAAAATGCCAATGCAGTGTGGTTCAATTGAGCATCAACGAGGTTCAATATATCTCAGAATTGTACGATGGTTGTTTGTGTGCTAAATGCCTTTTCGAATTACAACAAGAGTATCGGGAAGAAATTGGGGTATAACTCAATATACGAAGTTTAGCTGGCTTATGTGATGGGGAATTTGGGCAGTTTAAAATGTGCTAAATCATTTAAAATCTTATGAGCTTATCCTATTCTTTTCCAGAAAACATTTACACAAATATGCCGTTCTACTTTTAAACAAAATATTAACTTTGACGAAAATTTTGAATGAATGAATTTTGGATGAGTGAATGGGGCATAAGCTAGACATTCTATCATTCTATCATTCACTAACTCATTTACATAAGATGAAGAAAGTAAACGTTGGCTTGGTACAGATGAGTTGTACTCAGGATAAGCAAGAAAATTTAAATAAGGCAATTGCTAAAGTAAGAGAGGCTGCTGCAAAAGGTGCACAGATTGTATGTTTACAAGAACTCTTTACTTCATTGTATTTCTGCGATGTTGAAGATTATGATAATTTCGATTTAGCTGAAGCCATTCCTGGACCATCAACAGATGCTTTACAAGTGGTAGCAAAAGAATTAGGAGTGGTTATTATTGCATCTTTATTTGAAAAACGTGCTGAAGGTTTGTACCATAATACCACTGCAGTTTTAGATGCTGATGGTTCATATTTAGGTAAATATCGTAAAATGCATATTCCTGATGACCCAGCATTTTATGAAAAATTCTATTTTACCCCGGGAGATTTAGGTTATAAGGTTTTCGAAACAAAATTCGCTAAAATCGGTATTTTAATTTGCTGGGATCAATGGTATCCGGAAGCTTCGCGTATTACGGCTTTAATGGGTGCAGATATTATGTTTTATCCTACTGCTATTGGTTGGGCAACTGATCAGGATGAAGAAACCAATCAAGACCAGTATAATGCCTGGCAAACTATTCAGCGTTCACACTCAGTAGCCAATGGCGTACCTGTAGTGAGTGTTAATCGGGTAGGTTTCGAACAAGATGGTGCCATGAAATTCTGGGGTGGTAGTTTCGCTACAAACGCTCAGGGGAAATTACTCTACCTGGCATCTCACGATCAGGAAGAAACAGAAGTGGTAGAACTAGACCTTGATCAAAGTGATTTCATGCGTAAACACTGGCCATTTCTAAGAGATAGGAGGATTGATTCTTATCAACCGATTACTAAAAGATATATTGATGGTGATTAATCTGAAAGGTTAAAAACGAAACCCATAAAAAAATGGTCTCCTGCCCAGAGATAATTAATTCCCTAAATTAATAAGGCACTCGTCATTGCGAGGTACGAAGCAATCTCATTCGATAAATAAAATAGATTACTTCGTACCTCGCAATGATGAAGAATAACCACGTCAGTAATAATACAAAACTAAATGTCAAATTTCCCTCCAAGAAAAGAATTAAATATCAATCAATTCGATTATTCACCAAAACAACAGGGTTATTCATTCCCTGCTGAATGGGCAAAGCATGAAGCAACCTGGTTAAGCTGGCCGCACAAAGAGGCAAGCTGGCCGGGTAAAATTGAAACGATTTATAAACCATATTGTCAATTCATCAAAGCTGTTGCTGAAGGGGAGAAAGTGCGTATTAATGTTCGGGATGAAGAGATGAAAGCTTTTGCAAAAGCTGAATTAGTAAAAGTTGATGCAGATTTAAGTCAGATTGAATTCTATTTTAATGAAACCAATGATGCGTGGTGTCGTGATCATGGGCCAGCATTTTTGCTTAAAGAAAATCAAAAGGCGGTAGTAGATTGGGGTTACAATGCTTGGGGTGGAAAATATCCTCCATTTGATTTGGATGATGTGGTTCCTACTAAAATTGCGAAACACTTTAATTTGCCCTTGTTTGCACCTGATATTGTAATGGAAGGTGGGTCGGTAGAATTTAATGGTGCCGGAACAGTTTTAACTACAACAGCCTGTTTGTTAAACGAAAATAGAAATCCACACCTAACTAAAGAAGAAATAGAAAAATACCTTCTGGAGTATTACGGACAAAAGCAAGTTTTATGGCTTGGAGATGGAATTGTAGGGGATGATACTGATGGACACATTGATGATATCACCCGCTTTGTAAATGAAGATACAGTTTTGACCGTTGTAGAAAGCAATCCGCTGGATGAAAACTATGTCTTGCTACAGGAAAATTTGGAAGCATTAAAAATAATGAAACTGCGTGATGGTCGTTCGTTAAATGTTGTGGAGTTGCCTATGCCATCACCAGTAATTTATGATGATACCCGTTTACCGGCATCATATGCAAACTTTTATATTGCTAATACAGCTGTAATTGTACCGGTTTTTGATGATGTAAATGATCAGAAAGCTTTAGATATTATTCAGGGATGTTTTCCAGATCGAAAAGTGATCGGTATTAACTCGATAGATATTATTTGGGGATTGGGAAGTTTTCATTGCTTGAGTCAGCAGGAACCGGTAGTTTAGTCTAAAGTCATTTAGTCAATTTGGTTTTTAGTATTAACTTTACAACATTAAAAAAATTCAACTTTACAACATTTCATCATGAAATTACTAGAAGGAAAAACAGCATTAATTACAGGCGCATCTAAAGGTATTGGTCGTAAAATAGCTGAAAAATTTGCAGAGCAAGGTGCTAATGTGGCCTTTACATACTTATCATCAGTAGAAAAAGGCGAAGCATTAGAGCAAGAATTGCAAAGTTTTGGAACAAAGGTTAAAGGTTATCGCTCTGATGCATCAAAATTTGATCAGGCAGAACAATTAATTAGTGATGTTGTCGCAGAGTTTGGAACGATTGATATTGTGGTAAACAATGCGGGGATTACTAAAGATGGTTTGTTAATGCGGATGAGTGAAGAAAATTGGGATGATGTGATGAACATCAACTTAAAATCTATTTTCAATGTAACTAAAGCAGCATCTAAAGTAATGATGAAAGCACGTAAAGGTGTTTTTATCAATATGAGTTCAGTTGTTGGTGTTACGGGTAATGCAGGTCAAGCCAATTATGCAGCATCAAAAGCAGGTATTATTGGTTTTACAAAATCTGTTGCTAAAGAGTTGGGTTCGAGAAATATTCGTGCTAACGTTGTGGCTCCGGGTTTTATTCGTACGGAAATGACCGAGGTTTTAGATCCAGCAGTTGTGGCAGGTTGGGAAAAAGATATTCCATTAAAACGTGCCGGTGAAACGGAAGATATTGCTAATGTTTGTGTGTTCTTAGCATCAGATATGAGTGCTTATGTAACGGGCCAAACATTATCGGTTTGTGGTGGAATGCTGTAATATAAGCTGAAAGCTAAATACAAAAGCTTAACCTGTTAGTTATAAAATACTAGCAGGTTTTTTTATTTTACAACATATTGTCCATTAAATTCCTTAACCTCTATTTGTTTTTTATTCTTCTCAAAAGCTAAATAGCCAGGTTGCAGTGTTTTCCAAAAATTGATTTGTATGGGTAACTGCGTGGAATATTTCTTCATGTTTTCATTTGTCATTTTGAAGGGGTAAATGTTAACCGGAATTTTTTCCTGTCCAACATTGCTAGCTTCTATGGCTAAAATATAAACTTCTTTAATCTTCTCATCGGTTAATGGGATGCAACCAACAGTAACGCAATTGCCATGAATATAAATATCATTACCTGGCTTTCTACTCTTTCCTGTTCTTAATAAGTCGACAGCATTTGGATAATTAATGCCAAGAGATAAATGATAAGTACTCATCGGATTAAAAACATTGATATAATAAAAACCTTCCGGCGTTTGCTTATCGCCTTCTATTACTTTTGGGCCTAGAATGCCAGAATGGGCACAAAAATCATAAGTTCTAAATAATGAATATTTCTGATCAGTATTTCCCTTTAGCCAAATCTCCAATTTACCTTCAGCCTTGTAAGCATTGATGATTATAGAAAAATGATCCTTATAACCAGCTAAATTTAGCGACTGATTTAAACTTCCCCATTTTTCCTGATAAGCCTTTTCCACCCTTTCGAATTTAATTTGAGTTGCCTTGAAATTATTTTGTGCTTTGACCATTATGCTGAGTGATAATAAAAGCGTTAAACAGATTAATTTCATGAATCTTTGATTTGGTTAAAGCTAATACTTTAACTGCAAAGATCGCTAAGCAGGGCTCAAAATTTGCTGATCTGTATATCTGAAGATTATGCTATGAGCGCTTCGCAATTCTTTACAAACGCTATATTTAAAATCATAATCTTTGCGTTCTTAGCGTAAATTCTTCGCTTCCTTTGCGTTTAATAACAAAATTAGCATCTTTATAAAATATGAACAGCTTTTTTGCCGGTACTTCTATTCTATATTTTCTAGGTTGTATGGCACTGGCTGTTTTATATGCCTTGTTGCTTTATAAAGGAGATAAAAATCTCGGAAAGAAATTACGTTACGGCTTAGTAATACTTAGGATTGTAGGAGTGGCAACTATCGCCTGGCTTTTGTTTGCACCGCTAATAAAAACACTTAATTATACTTTAGATAAGCCTATAATCATCATTGGACAGGATAATTCCCTGTCAATTGGCCAGATTAAAGCAGCTGGTTTTGATCAAAAAAGCTACGAAAAGCATTTAAAAAAGTTGCAGGATAAACTCTCTGATCAATATGAAGTAAAAACCTACCACTTTTCTGATAGCGTAAAAGAGGGGCTGGATTTCAAAAATCAGGGCAAACTCACTGATGCAGCAAGTTTCTTTCAGAAAATCAAGGACGACTATGCCAACAGAAATGTTGGCGCTATTGTATTGGCTACAGATGGAATTTTTAATCACGGTGAAAATCCTTTATACAGTATCAATCAAATCAGTGCACCAGTTTATACTGTTGCTTTAGGCGACAGTATTCCGAAACGCGATGTATTGATCTCAAATGTAAACTATAACAATATTGTTTATTTAGATGATGATTTCACCATTGAAGTTCAGGTGCAGGCATTTCAGAGTGATGGAGAAAGTACGACGCTGAGTGTTAGCCAAAATGGGTCAAAGATTCAACAACTGAATGTTGCTATCAATGGAAATTCGTTTGTGAAAACCATTCCAGTTAAAATTCATGCCGGCAAAATTGGCATACAAAAATATACTATTCAATTAAGTGTTTTATCAAATGAAATCACAACTAAAAATAATACGCAAACTTTTTATGTAGAAGTGATTGATGGCCGCCAAAAAGTATTGCTCGCTGCGGTTGCACCACATCCGGATTTGGGGGTTATCAAAGAAGCAATATCACAAAATAAGCATTATGATGCTAAACTGGCTTTAGCCGATGATTTAAGTTCTATCGACCCATCAAAATTTGATTTGATCGTTTTATATCAATTACCAGATGCACAAAACATTTCGGCAAGCTTCTTAAAAAAATTAAATTTGATTAAAAAACCAATATGGTATATTTTGGGGGCAAATAGTGGTATTAGTTCTTTTAACAAAATTCAGAATCAGGTAGATTTAAGCTCTTCTAATGGCCAGGTACAAGAAATCTATCCTATTTTAGTGAAAGATTTTACTAGTTTTAATTTAAGTGAGGCAGATAGACGGATATTTGCAGCATTTGATCCGTTGCTTTCGCCTTTTGGACGATTGACCGTAAATGCTAATGTTGCATCAGTTTTCAATCAGCGTATAGGGCAAATCAGTACACAGCAGCCATTATGGTTCTTTACTAATGATAATGGCTTAAAGGCAGGTTATTTGATGGGGGAGGGCTTATGGAGATGGAAACTTTCAGAAGCTAAGAATGAGGTCAATACATCTGGCTTAAGTGACCTTATTTCTAAAACTATTCAGTACCTCTCTGTAAAAGATGATAAGCGAAGATTTAAAGTCTTTACATCCAAGTCTGCTTATGATGAAAATGAAACCATTCAATTTAATGCTACCCTTTATAATGATAGTTATCAGGCCGTTAATGAGCCGGAAGTAACTTTGCAAGTCAAAAATGAAGCTGGGAAAATCTTCAATTATACTTTTTCAAAGACAGAAAATGCTTATCAGCTGGATGCCGGAACAATGCCAGCAGGCAACTATTCATATTTATCCAGTACTTCCATGGGTGGAAAAAGGTTTGTGGCCTCAGGAAATTTTTACATCAATGCCGTAATTGCAGAATATCAACAAACTACAGCAAATCACCAATTGCTCAGTACAATCTCTAAACAAAGCAATGGCAAACTTTTTATGCCTGCAGATTTATTGAAGATAGCAGATGAAATTCTTAAAAATGAAAACATCAAAACTGTTAGTTATGAAGATCGTAAATATGATGAACTGATTAATATGAAATGGTTGTTTGCCCTGATTTTGGTAATGTTGAGTATGGAGTGGTTCTTAAGAAAAAGAAATGGAGCGCTATAACATTTCTACCTACGAGATTATTGAAGCATTGGGTACCATTGCTTTTGCGATATCGGGTACATTTACTGCGATGCAACGCAAACTAGATCCATTTGGTGTGCTAATTATTGCATTTGTTACAGCAATTGGAGGCGGTACAGTAAGAGACTTATTAATTGGAGATACTCCTGTGGCCTGGATGCGGGATATGCAAACCTGTTTAATTATTTTATTTACAGCGTTGGCAACCATGTTTTTTAAAACGCATGTGCAAAAAATGAAAATCACGCTGTTTTTATTTGATAGTTTAGGTTTAGGATTATTTACAATTTTGGGATTAGCTAAAGGGATTGCTTTTGGTTTAAACCCTGGGATTTGTATTGCGTTGGGCACAATTACAGGCTGCTTTGGAGGGATTATCAGAGATACCTTACTCAATACCATTCCGCTAGTGTTCAGACGGGAAATTTATGCTACAGCGTGTATAATGGGAGGGATGTTTTACTTCTTATTATTAGAAATAAATGTTGGAACTGTAATAGCAAAATTTTTAGCGATAGCCTTTATTTTTGTCATGCGCATTATTGCTGTAAAGTTTAAACTTTCCTTACCTAAATTTGAATATTAGCACAGAATAACTGGGGTTTTTAGGCAATGTATTGACTACTAATATATTTTATGGCGGGTGCCAATTTTCAAAATAAATTTAGATCTATTATGGCTGATTGTTAATCTTTCTTCTCTTCCCGAATAATCACAAATACATCTTCATTATCTTTTTTCATGAAATACTTTTCACGGGCAAACTTTTCGGCGGTATTTAAATTGGTATTCAGCTCATTTAAATCTTTTTTAACCTGCGCAGTTTCCTTTTCAAAATACTCTTTTTCCTCCTGCAATTTATTTGCCTGACTACGGTATTCATATTGCGACATCATATCGTTTTTATCGAAAAACAGCATCCACATGGCAAACGCAACCGTTGCAAGGAAATATTTATTGCGGAAAAGGTCTATCAAACGTTTCATAGATTCTCAAAATCATCATTGCGAGGCACGAAGCAGTCTGTTTAATAAGATTGCTTCGTGCCTCGCAATGATGTAAATGTATAAAAAAACATCCGAAGATTTTAAATCTCCGGATGTTTTGCAAATTAGTTTTTCAACTTATTAACACTTTAAATCCCTAAAAGGGCTTATGGATTATTTCTTAGCGTATTTGAATTTCGAACCAATGAAACGAGCGTTTTCACCTAATTCTTCTTCAATACGTAACAATTGATTGTATTTTGCAATTCTGTCAGAACGTGATGCTGAACCAGTTTTAATCTGACCACAGTTTAATGCAACAGCTAAATCAGCAATCGTTACGTCTTCAGTTTCACCTGAACGGTGACTCATTACCGAAGTATAACCACTATTTTGTGCTAAAGTTACGGCATTGATGGTTTCAGTTAAAGAACCAATCTGGTTAACTTTTACTAAAATAGAGTTAGCAGTATCTTCGTCAATACCACGTTGTAAACGCGTTACGTTAGTTACGAATAAATCATCACCAACCAATTGAACATGGTCGCCAATTTTGTCTGTTAAGCTTTTCCAGCCAGTCCAGTCATTTTCATCCATACCATCTTCAATAGAGATAATTGGATATTTTGCAGAAAGGTCAGCTAAATATTGCGCTTGTTCTTCGCTTGAACGAATTACACCAGTAGCACCTTCAAATTTTGTATAATCGTATTTACCATCTTTGTAAAACTCAGATGAAGCACAATCCAAAGCTAAACAGATCTGAGAACCAGGTTGGTAACCAGCAGTTTCAATTGCTTTTAAAACAGTTTCAATTGCATCTTCAGTGCCATCAAAAGTAGGTGCAAAACCACCTTCATCACCTACAGCTGTAGATAATCCTCTATCGTGAAGAATTTTTTTCAAGCTATGAAAAACTTCAGTTCCCCAACGTAAAGCCTCTGAGAAGGAAGGCGCACCAACTGGCATGATCATGAACTCTTGAAAAGCGATAGGCGCATCAGAGTGTGAACCACCGTTAATGATATTCATCATTGGAATTGGTAAAGTATTTGCATTAACACCACCAATGTAGCGGTATAAAGGCTGGCCAATTTCATCTGCAGCAGCTTTAGCAACCGCTAAAGAAACACCCAAAATAGCATTAGCACCTAAGTTACCTTTGTTTTCTGTGCCATCAAGAGATAGCATTAATTTATCAATTGCGTTTTGTTCGAAAACATCAATGCCTCTTAAAGCATCAGCAATTTTAGTATTTACATTTTCTACAGCTTTTAAAACACCTTTACCTAAGTATGTAGATTTATCTCCGTCACGTAATTCAACAGCCTCATATTGCCCGGTAGATGCACCGCTTGGTACAGCTGCACGGCCAAAAGCGCCTGCTTCTGTAACTACTTCTACTTCTACTGTTGGATTGCCTCTCGAATCGAGGATTTGTCTGGCATGGACATTAACGATTATGCTCATTTTTATTTGATTTTTTGTTACTTTTTAATCTGCTTAGTGTATAAAGTACAATTACTAAGCCTAACATCAAAGTTAGTATAATTTTTAAATAAATAAAGCGTTTTTGGGCTTAATGTTACGATCATTATAAAGCCTAATGATCAGTTAATTTTAATTTAATATAGAGGATTTTGTAAGTGGTTACCATATATTAAATTGTCTGATCACCGCGTAATAAAATCGTAGAATGATGGAAATTCCCGGTGCCAAAACCATTCTGTATGCTTTCCGTCTTCGCATTCATGAAAAACAATATTTTTGTTGAGGCCATCAGGATTTAAGATTGAATACATCTTCTTGATATTGTTTACCATTTCTGTTCCTTCTTTATCTCCGGCAACTAAGAAGACTTTATTGCTTTTTAAACCTGATAAACGATTATTAACGTCTGTGTAAATTTCTGGCGCCAGCCAAAATGCCGGACTAAATATCCCGGCTGAGCCAAAAACCTTTGGGTATTCTGCAATGGCAAACATAGAAATCAGGCCACCCAATGAACTTCCGGCGATTGATGTGTTACCTACATCTGTTAGTGTTCTGTATTGCTGATTTATAAAAGGCCTGAGTGTTTCAACCAGAAATTGTATATATATTTTCCCCTCACCTTCGCCATATTTACTATCGTAAGGATTATATTCTTTCAATCGGTCGGCTTCACCATGATCGATGCCCACAATAATCATTTCATCAGCACCTTCCCGTATTAAATTATCGGTGATGGTATCAACTGCCCATTCATCATTTCGGGCTGGTGTAGCATGAAATAAGTGCTGTCCGTCATGCATGTAGAGAACAGGGTATTTCTTGTCGGAGTTTTTATAACTTTTTGGCAGATAAATCCAAATCTTTCGATACTTAACCAGCTGAGGCATATAAAATGCAGAATCTATAATATGCACATGGTCTCCAAACTGGTAATCAGGTTTCTCTTCTTTAAGGTGATCGATCCAGTTTTCAATTCTTACGTCCATGTCAGATCAACATTTTATCCCGAATTAGGTTTTATGATTAATTTCTATTGTAAAAACTTTCTATTGTTTTTGGCCTGTTTTATATGAAAGCATCAATATTATTGATCGAATGGTTGAAATTAAAATGATAAATAGATATTAAATATTGGCGAATACAAAGTTTAGCCTCGTAAGTTCTGTTTTAATTTGGTTCATGCCAATTAAACCTCCAGACATACCACTTGATTGCTGAAATACATTTACGGTAAGTTCATTTTCAGTATTTTGGGTCATGGTTACACTAAATTTAAAATACTTTACAAAGGCACCTAATAAAAGTCTTGTAGTGCGATTACCTTTTTCTAAAATCAAATTTCCAAATTGTTGATCAATGACTTTGTATCCTTGCATCTCAAAAATATCTGTAATTTTTTTAGTCATCTCAGGTATAGTAATGTCTTTGTATAAATTAGAAATTAGTCCATCAACTGTTTGAATGTTTTTGACAAAGTGTAGCATAACGTTTAGTTTTAAGGTTAATTTATTTTAGTTCATCCAGTACCCTGAACAATTTTTTATTGATTCCACTTCCGCTATAATTATTAATATTGATTACGATCACATATTTATTTCCAGCAGCGTCAGTGTGGTATCCGGCAAATGCCGAAACATCATTTATAGTGCCACTTTTTATTTTCATTCCATTATATTCGGGTAAAGCTTTATAAAAATCTGGAAACCAGTTTTCACTTTGAACCTGGAACAATATATTGGCCATAGCAGCGGTTGTGATTCTATTTCCTGGAGAAAGTCCGCTGCCATCAATGATATTCAACGCTGATTGATCAATGCCTTTAGCGGACCAAAAATTAATTTCTGTTTCTGCTCCTTTAGAAGTGGTTGTGGGTTTGCCAGATTTTAAAGCAATAGTTTTTAGTAAAGTTTCCCCATAGAGATTAATACTTTTCTTTAAAAACCAATAAGTCATTTCGCTCAAGGTGGGTGAAGTAACTGTGCTGATCTTTTGCGTAACTGTTGGAACGGATTGTTTATTCAGTTTCAGTAATCTGGCTGTAGTGGCTTCCTGTGTAATTTGAATGCCTAATCTTTTTAGAGTGTCTTGTAAGCGGTAGGCACAATCAAAAGCCGGATCGGGCAGGGCTACGGAAATACCTGGTTTTCCAATTCCTATGCCCCAGGTACCACGTAAATAAGCAATATTTGAATAGGGTGGAAGAAAGGCATAACTTCTATCTCCGCTGCCTGATGAACCAGTTTTTAATTCATTTTCAATTTGAATATATGGTGTAGGCGGAACTGTTTTTGTTATTTGCACTGCTGTCGCTGTACTTGATCCAGGACGCAATTTTATATCGAACTGGTTCTCTCTCCATGCTAATCCGGATGTTCCAGCACCATAATAATTGCCAATATCTTGCCATACCCAACCTTCGGGTGTAGTTTGTGTGCCAAATATTTGATCATCGCCTATAATTGAGCCTTCAATCTTCTTAATTCCTGCAGATTTTATTGCCTCCACCCATTGAGTTAAAACGGCATACTCATTATTTTGATATCGTGAAGAACCAAGTGTAGGATCGCCACTACCAGTAATGATGATATGGCCTTTCAAAGTTCCTGCTGGTGTAATTTCTCCAGAATAGGCTAATGTAGTTTGAAACTGAAAATCTTTACCTAAGATACTGAAAGCAGTTGCAGCAGTAATGGTTTTTAAAGTTGATGCTGTCGCCAGGCCTATCTGTTCATTTCTGGCGAACAGTATTTTTCCGGTACGTGCATCTAAAACACAAACGGATGTTATGGCATGTTTGGCCTGCTCGTCGCCCAGTAAAACATTAAATGCTTTTTCCAGATTTTGGATTCTATTCTGAGCAAAGCAATTAACATAAAACAGTGTGTATAAAAGAATTATGAGTGACTTTTTCATATGAAAAATATAGCTTTAAAAACTTCTAACCAATAAATCGGTATAATTTTTTTTATTAATAACCTTGGTTTGTACGTTTTGGTAAACATTAGTAAATGTTGTCGGGAATTTAACTTTCTTGTTTTCGTTCCATTTAATCTCGTATGCCGTTAAATTTCCCTCAAATTCTTCTATCAAATCTATTTCTTGCTGCTGGAAACTTCTCCAGAAGAAATGTTTGGCATGTTTAATCTGATTACTATTGGCTTTTATAAATTCAGATACCATATAATTTTCGAAAAGTTGCCCGGTATCTTGCCGTAAACTCAGCGGACTGAAATTCTGGATTACTGCATTACGTATGCCATTATCATAAAAATATATTTTCTTTCCCTTTTTTACTTCATTCCGAAGGTTTTTACTGTAAGCGCCCAACCTAAATACCACAAAGCATTGTTCGAATAAATCTATATATCGTTCAACCGTTAGCTTATCGGCTTCTATCATTTGCCCAAGTTCATTATATGAGATCTCGTTTCCGATCTGCAGCGCCAGAGCCTGTACTAACTTTTCCAATTGAACTGGTTTTCTAATACCAGACAATGCTAGTATATCTTTAAATAGGTAGCTGTTTGTTAGATTTAATAAAAGTTCTTTTTCTTCACCCGGATAATTTATCGCATCTGGGTAGCTACCAAAAATTAATCTTTTTTCTAATGATTGTTCTTCAGTGAGGATATTTGTATGCTTTACAAGTTCTGCAACAGAAAAAGGAAAAAGGTGATATTCAAATTTTCTACCTGTTAAACTTTCCTTTGTGCCAGCCGCTAAATCTAAGGATGAAGAACCCGTAACTAAAAGTTGTACTTCTGGAAAGTTATCTACAATAAGCTTTAATGTTAAACCAATATTTTTAACCCTTTGAGCTTCATCAATTAACAGGATTTTATGCGTTCCAATTATAGATTTTAAACGTTCAATACTGATATCTTCCAGTGTTATACGCACATTAGCTTCATCACAATTAAGAAAAACGAAAGATTGTTCTTTTTTCTTAGCCAGTTTTTTTAGCATAGTTGTTTTACCTACCTGCCTTGCACCAGTAATTATAATTGCTTTTCCCTTAAAAAATTTAGATTCAATGTAACTTTCTAATACTCTTTCAATCATATCTTTATAACTCCATCTCTAACAAATATACCTAATTTATATATAATTTTAATATCGTAATCACTAAATTATATGTAATTTGGATATTGTAATCACTAAATTATATATAATTTAGTGATTAGTGTTTTTGTTTTTTGTAGAAATATCTAAACCTCTTGTTAAAATTTCATCAAATACAACCACATAAATAACATGGAATAGATTATAATGATAGGAATATTTTATAGTGGAGCAAGCACAAAAAAGCCCGTGTTTGTGGCACGGGCTTAAGTTTTATCTTTATAAAAAATTAAACTAATTCTTTCCGAATAAGGTATTCAGCTATCTGAACGGCATTGGTAGCTGCACCTTTACGTAAGTTATCTGCAACAATCCAAAGGTTTAAAGCTTTAGGTACTGATTCATCTCTGCGAATACGACCAACAAAAACTTCATCTTTTTCATGAGCATCCTTAGGCATTGGATATTTTAAATTCGCAACATCATCAACAACAATTATACCTGGCGATTTTTCTAAGATACTGCGTACTTCAGCTAAATCAAAATCATTTTCAAATTCAATATTTACAGATTCAGAGTGGCCACCCATTACCGGAATACGAACTGTAGTCGCAGTAACTTTAATATTGTCATCGCTCATGATCTTATTGGTTTCCTTAACCATTTTCATTTCTTCTTTGGTATATCCATTTTCCATGAAAACATCAATATGTGGAAGAACATTTAAGTCGATTTCATATGGATAGGCTTTTGGTCCATCAATACCTTTACGCTCATTCATTAATTGCTCAACCGCTTTAACACCTGTTCCGGTAACGGATTGGTAAGTAGAAACCACTACACGTTTAATTTTATATTTATCGTGTAAAGGTTTTAAAACCACAACCATTTGAATGGTAGAGCAGTTTGGGTTAGCAATAATTTTATTATCAATAGAAAGTTCATGTGCATTTACTTCCGGTACAATTAATTTAATCGCCGGATCCATTCTCCAGGCTGAAGAATTATCAATTACAGTCGTTCCGGCTTCTTTAAAACGAGGTGCATGTTCTAATGAGGTATTTCCACCTGCAGAAAATAAGGCAATATCTGGTCTCATACCAATTGCAGTATCCATGCTAACGATTGGGAACTTCTTACCCTTAAAAGTAATTTCCTTACCAACGCTCTTTTCTGATGCTACGGGAATTAACTCTGTTAAAGGGAAATTTCTTTCCTCCAATACTTTTAACATTACGGTTCCAACCAATCCGGTTGCACCTACAACTGCTACTTTCATTTTAAATTTTAATTATTATATTTATTAAACATTTGATATAAGTCCAAATATGCTAAAAATTAAGCTTATATCCCTATTGTTACCCATTAAAATTGTGGCGATTATTTTTAATCCTGATCCAGTCAGAAATGAGTGGATTAAAACTATAACCGAACACATTCCCAAAACAGATATCATATCTAAATCTCTTCGAAATAGGGGAAGGCCTGGCGGTGCGAGTTTCATCGTGTCACAGGGTGATATTTTAATTTCTGAAGTCTTATTTAATCCCCGGCCTGGTGGTGTTGATTTTGTAGAGATCTACAATAATTCAGGGCATGATATTGATTTAAAAGAGTTAAAGATTGCCAATATAAGCAAGACTGGTAAAATTGCTAATATTAAAAGTGTATCAACAAAAAAGCTGATAATGGCCGCTGGTACATATTGGGTAATTACGACAAACCAAAACTATATCAAATTGAATTATACGGTCAGATTTCCGAATCAATTCACTCAAATCAAAACTATGCCTGCTTATAATAATGATAAGGGAACTGTAATATTATTAAGTAATAACCAGCTGTTGGATCGACTAGATTATAACGCAAAAATTCATCACCCATTAATTCAGGATGAGGATGGAATTTCGCTTGAAAGGGTATCCTTTAATATACCATCAAATGATCCTGGTAATTTTAAATCTACTGCTGCTACTGCTGGATTTGCTACCCCTACTGATCGAAACTCTCAAAGTTTGATAGATGGTAATAACGAAGTACATCTGCTATCTAAAACCTTTTCACCAGATGGTGATAACTTTGAAGACGTTTTAAAATTGACTTACCAGATTACTCAAAATGCTAGTTTAGCGACGGTAAGTGTTTATTCTGACAAGGGAAGGCTGATCAGAAAATTAGTCAAAAATCAAACCATTGGAACATCAGGCATTTTAACCTGGGATGGTTTGGATGATCATGGAAATATGGCTAACGTTGGTATTTATATTGTTTTGTTTGATATTTTTGATTTACAGGGAAATACAAAACGATTTAAAAATACTTGTGTATTAGCTGGGAAGTTGAATTAAAGTGTCAAGCAACTTGTTGATTTAGGGTTAATTAAATAAAAATCACGAAGTTTAATGGCTAAATGCCGTTAACTTCGTGATTTTTATGACTATAAAATATTTTTTTTGATGTAAGCGCAACTTGCCGCTACAGATTCAATTGGGTTAGGCTTATAATTGGTTTCATGCTCAACAAAGAAATGTTTCATGCCTGATAATTTAGCATCAGCGAAAATTGGTTTCCAATCAATGCTTCCTGTACCAACTTCTGCATTTAACGCAGGGTTAGTTTTATCCATATCCTTTACATGCCACATGGTGAAACGACCAGGGTTAGCCGTAAATAGTTTTATTGGATCATTTCCAGAACGTACAACCCAGTATAAATCCAGTTCAAAATCGACTAATTTTTTATCAGTTTCATTTAAAAGAATTTGATAGCCTGTAGTTTCTCCTTGTTTTTGAAATTCAAAATCATGGTTGTGATAAGCCAGACGTAAACCCGCGTCTTTACACATTTTGCCAGCAATGTTTATTTTAGCGGCAAGTTTTTTATAGTCTTCAGCATTTTTTCTGATGCTGGCATCTAGATAAGGAATAGTAATGTACTCACTGCCTAAAACTTTTGCAGCAGCAATAGCAGCTTTCAGTTCATCAGTATTGCCATCTGCTAAATAAGTACCCAAACCATAATGGCCACTCACTGCTTTAAGTCCGTTTGCGCTAAGCAATTTTTTAAATTCAACTGGAGTTAAGCCCCAAAACTGACCTTTAATGGAAAAGCCATAAGTTTCAACTTCTGTAAAACCTGCTTTTGCAACCTTTTCAATTGTTCCTTTTAGGTCTTTTGGCAGGTCTGTTCTTAATGAATAGAGTTGTATGCCTACTGCTTTTTTCTGGGCTACACATGCAAAAGATGGAGCCAAAAGTAATGTTGCTACAGCTAAGCAACTGTTGATGATAAAGCTTTTTCTTGATAACATAATCATTAATTAAATGTCGCAAATTTCAACGGCTTTCTTTAGCGAGGCTATTTTATCTGCATTTTTAGGTATAAATTCTTGTGCAACGAAACCTTTAAAGCCGGTTTCTATAATGGCTTTCATAATAGCAGGATAATAAAGTTCCTGCGTATCATCAATTTCATTCCGACCTGGAACACCAGCGGTGTGATAATGAGCAATGTATTGGTGATGATCACGAATGGTATGAATCACATCACCTTCGTCAATCTGCATATGGTAAATATCGTAAAGCAGTTTAAAGTTTTCTGAACCTAAACGTTTACAAAGTTCAACACCCCAAGCAGTTTTATCACACTGATAATCGGCATGGTTTATTTTACTGTTCAATAATTCCATTACCAATACCACGCCATGTTTTTCTGCTAATGGCATTAACTGTTTTAATCCTTCTACGCAGTTGTTCCAACCGGTTTCATCATCTTTTCCTCGGCGATTTCCACTAAAGCAGATTAAATTTTTATAACCCGCAGCAGCAACCAATGGAATCATGGCTGAATAATTTTTAATTAAAATTTCATGAAACTTTTTATCGTTAAAGCCGTCAACCAGATTAATTTCTGCTCCATTGCACATAGTGGATTCCAATCCATGTTTTTTTAAAATCGGCCAATCTTTCGGACCTACCAGGTCAATACCTTTAATACCGATTTTTTTAGCCTCTATACATAATGCATCAACATCAAATGTGCTGAAACACCATCGGCAAACCGAATGATTAATGTTGCCCTTAAGGGCTAAAGACTGTGTTGGTTTATCCATTGCAAAGGATGAAATACCTGATGATACACTAATTGCCGCAGTGCCGGCAATAATGTTTTTTAAAGCATTTCTTCTATTTAATTTTGAAGACATTTTTTTAAAGGGCTTTAGCTTCTATTTCAGACTTTGTTTTATCATTGAAGAGAACAGCAAAGAGTAAGAATACTGCTGCAGCAATGCCTGCAGGAATGATCCAAACCATTTTCCAGTCTACAGCTCCATTAGCAGCTTTGTAAGTATCTGTAATCATACCAGCAACTTCAAAACCAATTAGCATCCCTACGCCATAAGTGGCGAGGGTAATTAAGCCTTGAGCGGAACTTTTATAGCGCTCACCAGCTTTTGAATTGGTATAAATTTGTCCTGATACGAAAAAGAAATCGTAGCAAACACCATGTAAGGCGATACCAATAATTAACATAAAGCTTAAGTCGCCAGCATTACCAAAAGCAAATAATACATACCGTAAAGCCCAGGCTAGCATCCCCACTAATATTGTTTTCTTAAAACCATATTTTGAGAAGAACACCGGAATGGCTAATAAGAATAATGCTTCAGAGATCTGGCCAATAGCCATTTTCCCGGTTGGGTTTGATACTTTAATATCTGCTAAAAACAAACCAGCATTTTGGTAATAAAAAGCCAATGGAATACAAATTAAAATGGCTGAGATGAAGAAGATGGCGAAGTTTTTATCCTTCAAAAGCTTAAGTGCATCCAAACCAATTAAATCTCCAACTTTAATTTTTTCTGTTGAGGATACTTTAGGTGGTGTTTTAGGAAGGGTAAAACTAAAAAGACCAAGGGCTAAGGAAACAATGCCTGCCATTAAAAATGTACTTCTTAATAATCCAGATTCAATCCCTTCTGGAGAATCCCAATGGAAAACAAAACTGATTAATAAACCAGCAATAATCCAACCGATAGTTCCCCAAACACGGATTTTAGAAAATTCCTTTTCAGGATCTTGCATTTGATTAAACGAAACAGAGTTTACCAACGCAAGTGTTGGCATAAACAGGATCATGTAACCAAGAACATATGGATAGAAAACACTTACATCGGTGGCATTGTACATTTGATACATTAATATTGCACCAACAATATGTAAAACCCCTAATATTTTTTCAGCGTTAAAATACCTGTCAGCGATTAAACCAACAATAAACGGGGCAATAATTGCTCCCCAGGATTGTGTGCCAAAAACGGATGCAGATTCTGAACCTGTTGCTTTTAAGTTATTGCCTAAAAATGTTCCTAGCGTTACAAACCATGATCCCCAAATAAAAAATTCGAGGAACATCATGGTGGAGAGTTTAAAGCGGGTAGTGGTATTCATTTGGTCAGTAGTTATATTGCGTGTGAAGTGGATAATAAATCTATATCCAACCTACACATTTATTATTTAAATGTGAAAAAAAGAAATGTGAGGAGCGCATAAATATTCACATTATACAAGCTCCACTTACATTTCTATTGTGCTATAATTCTTTAATGGTAATGTTTTTGTACCAAACTTCGTCACCATGATCTTGTAATGCTATTTTTCCAGATGTGTAAGTTCCCCAGTTTTCCCATTTAGCAAATTTGCTTCCTGCAACCAGTTTCTTCCAGTTCTCATCCCATAAAGTCGTTTTAACTACTTCAACACCATTTAAAATTAAGGTTAAATTTCCTTTTTTGCTAATAATTTCTGCTTTGTTCCAATCGCCTACTGGCTTAACAGGCTCTGATGAGCTTTTAATTAAATCGTATAAATCTCCTGCACGGTGTTTTGTGATTTTTCCATCAGGATGACCATCATTATCCAATACCTGCATTTCTAAACCAGTAGAGTACGTAGCATGATATTTTGGTTCTTCATGAACATAAAAGACTAATCCGCTATTTGCTTTTGGCGCTACTTTCCACTCATACTTCAAATGAAAGTCTTTATATTCTTTATTGGTAACCAAGTCACCGCCACCATCTTCACCCTTAGCTTTCGGATCAAGATGCAATGCACCCTCCTGAACTTGCCAGGCGCTCCCAACGACTGTTTTATTATAAGTATGCCAGCCGGTGGTTGTTTTACCATCAAACAAAGGTTTGAAGCCTTTTTGTGCTTGGGATATTTGTGTAACTGCCAACATGATGCAGGCAGAAAGGATAATTTTTTTCATTTTATTTTGGTTTCCGTCATAGCGAATAACACAGCAATTTCTTTAAGATAAGTTGCTGTGTTCCTCACCATCACAAGTGTTTTATTATAAAGTTAAATCATTCCAGCCCTTGCGGTATTCGCGTTTTACAAACTGGTTTGCCTCATCAAAATTGGAGATTTTCATTTTGTCATTATCCCAAAGCATTTTCATATATCTGCCTGGGTAAGTTACTTTACCATTTACAGTTTTCTGAATATCAAAACTTCTGATGGCTAAATTGGCCATTAATAAAGCTTCAGTTAAAGGACCAGCAATCTCAAAAGGAGAACTTACTTCCTGTTTACCGTAACCGGCAATTGCTGCTTCAACCCACTGCGCATAATGGCCATCAGCACCACCTTTCACACGGGCATATTTTTCTTTTACCTTAATATCTTTGTTTCTGCTAAGCGGTAATAATTTTGGATTTGCACTATAGGTTTCCGACATCATTTTACCTTTAGTTCCAATAAATAAGGTACCATTACCACCATCACCAAAGGTTTCATTGGCTTCTAATTCCTCAGGACGTTCAGGCTGAATACCACCATCCATCCAATGTAACGTTACATCGCCTTTTGTTTTCTCTGTTTTAGGAAATTTTAGGGTAACATGACTTGATGGAGGACAACTCTCAGGAAAATATCCACGCTTAAATTCATCCACGTAAACTGATCCTACACTGGCTTCAACTTCTTTAGCGTATTTTAAATTTAGCACACTAAAAGGAGCTTCAATTAAATGGCAGCCCATATCACCAAGTGCACCTGTACCATAATCCCACCAGCCACGCCAGTTAAAGGGCACCAATTTATCTACATAGTCTTTTTCAGGGGCAGTACCTAACCATAAGTTCCAGTCAAGCTCTTTTGGAATCTCAGCTTTTTTATCTGGCCATGGAATTCCCTGTGGCCAAACCGGGCGATTAGTCCAGGCGTAAACCGTATGTACATCACCGATTAAGCCAGCTTCATACCATTCTTTCATTTGGCGTGGACCATCATTTGATGCACCTTGGTTACCCATTTGCGTAACCACCTTATATTTTTTTGCCGCAGCGGTTAAGATACGGGCTTCATGAATATCGTGTGTAAGTGGTTTCTGTACATAAACATGCTTACCCAACTGCATAGCTGCGAGGGCTTGAATGGCGTGATTGTGATCAGGAGTAGAGATGGATACCGCATCAAAATTTTTATGCTCTTTATCAAGCATTTCTCGATAATCTTTGTAGTATTTCGCTTTTGGAAATGCTTTTACACTTGATGCAGCACGACGATCGTCTACGTCACATAAAAAAGCAATATTTGCCTTGCCGCTTTTGGCAAGCATGGCAATATCACTTTGTCCTTTGCCACCCACACCAATACTGGCAATGAGTAAACGGTCGCTCGGTGCGATAAAACCTGTCCCACCTAAAACATGGCGGGGAACGATCATAAATGCAGCAGCGGCGATGGCGCTGGTTTTAATAAAATCACGGCGGTTACTCGTGTTTTTATTTTCTTGCTCTGTTTTCATTAGAATAGTTTGAGGTTTAAATGAGGTGCTATTTATTTCTTTTTCAATGATAAAATATACTTAACCATCAATTTAGCATCTGCTGGTTTTAATGTTGAATGAGCTGTCATTGGCATAGTTCCCCAAACACCTGTACCACCTTTAATGATCTTATCTGCTAAATAATTGATGTTCTTTTCTGTAGCAGGATACTTTTTGGCGATATCCACGTATGCCGGGCCAATAATTTTATTCACTTTGTTATGGCAACCGATACAGTCTGATTTGTTAATCAACTTTTCGCCTGCGCTCATTTGCATGGCATGGTTTGATAGTGTAGCTGTTGCTACTACCGTCTTCTCTTTCTCTAAATCTGCTTTGGTAAAAGAGGCCATAAATATAACTACAGCGCCTAAACCTAATAATGTTTTTTTCATGTGTGTGTTTTGTTAAAATAACATTAAAACCTGCATGTTTTGATGATTTCATGTTGAAAACCATACAGGTTTTAATGTTGGTGTTGTTAGTCCTATAAACCTAATATTTTTTTGTTGAAAGCGCTGTCACTACCTGATGCAGCAAAATCATCAAATGCTTTATCAGTTACTTTGATAATATGATTTTTAATAAATTCAGCACCTTCACGTGCTCCATCTTCCTGGTTTTTAATACAACATTCCCATTCCATAACTGCCCAACCTTTAAAATCATATTGAGCAAGCTTACTAAATATGGTTTTAAAATCTACCTGTCCATCACCAGGTGAGCGATATCGTCCAGCTCTGTTAGCCCAGTTTTGATACCCCCCAAATGTACCTTGTTTACCAGTTGGATTAAATTCTGCATCCTTTACGTGGAAAGCTTTAATTCTTTCATGATAAATATCGATGTATTGAATATAATCTAACTGTTGTAATACAAAGTGAGATGGATCATACAATAAGCATGCCCTGTTATGTTGATTAACAGCATCCAGAAACATTTCATAGGTTTCACCATCGAATAAATCTTCACCAGGATGAATTTCATAGCAAACATCCACATCGCAATGATCAAATTCATTTAAAATAGGCATCCAGCGTTTTCCAAGTTCAGCAAAGCCTTCTTCTACTAAACCTGCCGGACGTTGAGGCCATGGATGAAAATATTGCCACAGTAATGAACCGCTAAAAGTGGCATGTGCATTTAACCCTAAGTTTTGCGATGCCTTTGCAGCGTATTTCATTTGCTGCACTGCCCACTCTGTTCTGGCTTTTGGGTTTTTATGAAGTTCCTTTGGTGCAAAGGCATCAAATAAATCATCGTATGCAGGATGAACAGCTACCAGTTGCCCTTGCAAATGCGTAGATAGTTCAGTGATTTCCAAACCATAAGAAGCAATTGTTCCCTTTATCTCATCAGCATAGGTTTTGCTCTCTGCAGCCTTTTGTAAATCGATAAACCGCTTATCCAAAGTAGGCATTTGGATTCCTTTAAAACCCAAACCCGCTGCCCACTTACATATATTATCAAGCGAATTAAACGGCGCTTCGTCACTAATGAACTGAGCTAAAAATACGGCTGGTCCTTTTATTGTTGTCATGCTTATCTTAAATTTTATAATCCCACCATTTCTGATCTGATTGACTGGAGTTTACCACATTTTCAATAAATGCCATTCCACGAATTCCATCATCGGCTGTTGGAAAATCTAACATTTCTGGTGTAGGTTGCTCCTGATTAAGTTTTGCGTTAACTGTTAATGCAAAGTTTTTGTAAATGTTGGCAAATGCTTCCAGGTATCCTTCCGGATGGCCTCCAGGTGTGCGGGTATTGTGTTTAGCGAAGCTACCCATATATCCATTACCTGTTCTGTAGATTTGAGCTGGTGCATCAGGCCATTTGGCAATAAGCGTATTTGGCTCCATCTGGTGCCATTCTAATCCACCTTTTTCACCATATACCTTAATTTTTAACGCATTTTCTTCTCCTGCAGCAATTTGAGATGCAATGAGTACGCCATTTGATCCATTATCAAATTTTAGAAGTACGTTTCCATCATCGTCAATCGCCCTTCCAGGAACTACAATATTAAGATCTGCACAAATTTTAGAGATTTTCAACCCTGAAATATATTCTGACAGATGTGCTGCATGTGTTCCAATATCTCCCATGCTGCCGCTTTTACCGGTTTTTGATGGATCTGTACGCCAGGCTGCCTGTGCATTTCCCTCACGTTCTGATAGGGTACTTAACCAGCCCTGCGGATATTCGACAATAATTTTTCTGATAGCACCCAGCAGACCATCACTAACCATTTGCCTGGCTTGTTTAACCATTGGATAACCAGAATAGGTATGCGTTAAACAAAGGGTTAATCCTGTTTCTTCTACTTTTGCTTTTAACAATTTAGCTTCTTCTAAGGTAAGTGTCATTGGTTTTTCAATCACCACGTTAAAGCCATGTTCCAAAGCCAGCATAGCCGGAGCAAAGTGAGCGAAATTAGGGGTAACAATGGTTACGAAATCTATTTTTTCATCAACAGGTAATTCACTTTCCTTTTGAATCATTTCTTCGTAACTCTTATATATTCTATTGTCAGGGAGGAAGAGTAGTTTTCCAGATTCATAACCAACTTCCGGATTAACACTTAATGCACCTGCAGTTAGTTCGATTAAACCGTCCATATTAGCTGCAAGGCGATGTACTGCTCCAATGAAGGCGTCTTTTCCACCGCCTATCATACCCATTTTTAATTTTCTTTTCATACAGGTTTAGGGTTTAAGGTATAAGGTTTAAGGCTTTGGACTCCTAACCCTATACCTTAAACCTCATCCCTTTTGCCTATTTATTAAATGTTGTTTTTCTTTAATTCTGTTACGGCATAATCTGCTGCACGAGCAGTTAAAGCCATAAATGTTAATGATGGGTTTTGGCATGCAATTGAAGGCATACAAGCACCATCTGTTACGAAAACATTGCTAACCTCATGCATTTGGTTCCATTTGTTAAGTACAGAAGTTTTAGGATCGTTACCCATCCTTGCTGTTCCCTGTTCATGAATAGCCATACCTGGATAACAACCAGCATCATAGGTTTTGATATTTTTCATGCCTGCTTTTTCCAGCATTTCTGCAGCATCATTCATCATATCTACTCGCATCTTTTTTTCGTTTTCCTTATATTCGCAATCAATAGCCAATACAGGTTGACCCCATTTGTCTTTCTTGGTTTTATCTATATAAACCCTGTTTTCGTAGTAAGGCAACATTTCTCCAAAACCACCTAAGCCCATGTTCCACTTACCTGGTTTGGTCATTTTTTCTTTAAGTCCTGAACCAAATGAAAGTTCTGCAACATCATCTTGCCAGTTTGATCGACTTGCACCACCCTGATAACCGAAACCACGTAGGTAATCACGTTTGTCGTTTCCAACATTCTGATATCTAGGGATATAAATTCCGTTTGCACGGCGTCCATAGGTGTATTTATCATCAAAACCTTCCGCTTCTCCAGATGCTCCGCAACGGAAATGGTGATCCATTAAATTATGGCCTAATTGTCCGCTTCCATTTCCCAAGCCATTTGGATGGGCTTCCGAAGTAGAGTTTAACAAAACAAAAGTTGTGCCCAGCGTTGATCCGTTAACAAAAACAATTTTAGCATAAAATTCCATTGTTTTGTTGGTTTCGGCATCAATTACCATTACTCCTTTGGCTTTTTTAGTATCTTTATCATAAATAATATGGTTGACAATAGAGTATGGCCTAACGGTTAATCTTTTCGTAGCCATTGCTGCGGGTAAGGTAGATGACTGTGTGCTAAAATATGCTCCAAAGGGGCAACCGCGGCTACATAGGTTACGGTACTGGCAATTTCCACGTCCTTTATGGGGTACGGTTAAGTTTGCTACACGGCCAATCATCATAATACGTTCTCGTTTATAATGTTCTTCCATGCGAGCCTTAACAGATTTTTCTACGATATTTAAATCCATAGGAGGCAAAAATTCTCCATCAGGGCATAAATCCCAGTTTTCTTTAGAACCGCTGATACCAGCAAACCGCTCTGCATGATCATACCATTTTGAAAGTTCAGCATAGCGAATTGGCCAATCGTTTCCGTGACCATCCTTTTTGTTATCTTCAAAGTTATGATCGCTAAAACGGTAACTCTGGCGGCCCCACATTAAGGATTTACCACCAACATGGAAACCGCGGTACCAATCGAATCTTTTATCTTCTGTGTAAGGACAATCCAAATCATTTACCCACCATTTTTCATTGGCTTCCTGATAAGGGTAATCTCTTTTTTGTACAGGGTGTGTACGTTTTTGCTCTTCTGTTAATTTACCGGCATGTTCAAAATCCCATGGATTTTTCATGGCAGTTTCATAACCTGTAATGTGCTCAATGTTCATTCCTCTTTCGAGCATAAGTACACGTAAGCCCTTTTCAGTAAGTTCTTTTGCAGCCCAGCCGCCACTAATCCCCGATCCTATAACAATAGCATCGTACGTATTTTCTGCTTTTAAATTTGTATTTAAATTCATGATGTTTTGTCGTTGTAGTTTTGAAATTAGGTTGCCCAGGATTTTTGTCCAGGTTTTAGCTTGGTATTGCCATCAAATCTGCCCGGAACAAGAACATATTCCCGTGCTTTGGTGCACCCAATTTCTGAAGAATAGTAGCCTAATAAGGTAAGGTCTCTTGCGGTAACAAAAAAGTAAACCAGATCTTTATTTTCTTCTGATTTGGTGTCTTTTTGTGCAATAGACATCAGCCTTAAATCCACCATTAATTTAGTTCGCTCTGGAACAGTTAAGGAGACGTAGTTTTTCTTATAATCTTGCATTGACTTATCCTGAAGTTGTTTAAACCCTCTTGCAAATGAGGTTTGCATTTCTTTAGGATAACAGTCTTGCATCATCATAGGAATGAATTTGCCTAAACCAGCAGCTTTAGCGCCTGCAGATGATTTTGTGGTAGGAACAATAATGTCGGCAAATTCAGCAAAAATTTTTTGATCCTGTACAGAAAAAGAAACGAAATTCTTTTCATTTTCAGGAAGCGTAAAACTTTCAAATAAAACGCCCATTGTGCTTGCTGAGATGGCTCCTCCCAGTAAAAATGCAACGTTTTTGAGTGCTTCTCTTCTATGCATTGTTTTGTTATATTTATATATTGGTTATGTTTGCGTTGAATAAGTAATATTAGAAAAAAAAGGCATAATAATCAAATGCAAATCTTTAAAACAGGCATAATCAATGCGATTGTTACTAAGTAGAACTGTTCTAAATAGGGTTTAAATTACCGTCTTAAGCACGTTTATTACGGGTTTTTAATTGTCAATTACTTTGTGTACAAACTACATTAACTCGGTGCAAACCTGTTTTTTATTCATGAGTGCCCTGTGCTAGGTGTGATGCTATTTTTAATTACATCCATAGCATTTTCATCCATTACTTCATCAACAGACATCGGTTTAAACTTATATTTTTTTATTCCCAATTATCTTTACATATTAAATAGCTCCCGCTATTTTTACCTTATCTCTAATGTTAAAAAAAAAGAAATCATTTCAATGATGGTCTTGATTGTAAATAATTTATAGCCCATTTGTCTCATTTTTTTACCTTTGCACATTCTCAAAAAAAATATGCAGGAAAAAATTATTGTTTTAGGCTCTAACGGGCAAATTGGTACGGAACTGGTAACCATGTTACGTAAAATATATGGTGATGATCATGTAGTAGCCTGCGACATTCGCAGACCTGATTATGATATCAAAAACTCTGCTCCATTTGAGTTCGTAAATGTGCTGGATAAAGAGATGATTAATGGTATTTTTAAAAAGTATAAGCCTACTCAAGTCTATCTTTTAGCTGCATTACTATCCGCAACAGGAGAACAGAATCCTAAATTAGCCTGGGATTTAAATATGAATGGTCTTTTGAACGTATTGGATTTGGCACTGGAATATCATGTAGCTAAAGTTTACTGGCCAAGCTCAATCGCCGTTTTCGGACCAAATTCTCCAAAAGACAGCACTTCGCAATATTGTGTGATGGATCCAAATACGGTTTATGGTATTAGTAAACTAGCAGGTGAGCGTTGGTGTGAGTACTATAATCAAAAATATGGTTTAGATGTTCGCAGTATTCGTTATCCGGGATTAATCAGCTGGAAGGCAGCTCCGGGTGGTGGGACTACAGATTATGCCATTCATATTTTTCATGAAGCTTTAAAAAAGGGAAGTTATCAGAGCTTTTTAAATGCTGAAACTGAACTCCCGATGATGTATATGGATGATGCCATCCGCGGGACTATTGAATTAATGGATGCCCCAGCCGATCAGATTTCTGTACGCAGTAGTTACAATTTTAGTGGCGTAAGTTTTACACCAGAGGTTTTAGCCGCTGAAATCAGAAAACATATTCCTAATTTTACCCTAACTTACGCGGATAATGATCCACGCCAGCAAATTGCAAACAGTTGGCCGCGTTCAATTGATGATCATTTCGCAGCGAAAGACTGGGGATGGAAACCAGAATTTGATTTAGCAAAATTGACGACAGATATGTTAAATAATTTAAAGAAGAGCTAAGAAAGCAGAGCTGAAAGGCTAAAGCTGAAAGACCAAAGAGCAAAGCTCAAAGACTAAAGTAAGGAATAAGTCGAAAAATAAATAATTAGGTTGAGGGTTGAAGGAATAGGATTTATCTTATCGTCTTGATACTTGAGACTAAATACTTGATACTATAAAATGGGAAGAGCATTCGAATTTAGAAAAGAAAGAAAATTTAAGCGTTGGGCCAAAATGGCGGTTCAGTTTACGCGTATTGGAAAGGATATTGTAATGGCCGTTAAGGAATCTGGGCCTCATCCGGAAACCAACTCACGCTTACGTACTGCCATGCAGAATGCCAAGGCGGTAAATATGCCAAAAGATAGGGTGGAAGCAGCAATTAAGCGTGCATCTGATAAATCAATGGCTAATTATGAGGAAATTGTTTATGAAGGTTATGCACCTCATGGTGTTGCGGTTTTAATTGAAACTGCTACTGATAATACCAACAGAACAGTAGCTAATGTTCGGAGCTATTTCAATAAGACTGACGGATCTTTAGGCAAAACCGGATCATTGGATTTTGTATTTAACCGAAAATCTGTTTTTCGTTTTACACCTGCTGAAGGTTTAGATTTGGAAGAGCTGGAATTTGAACTGATTGACGCTGGTTTAGAGGAACTATACGTAGAAGCTGATGAAGATGGGAATGATGTTGCAGTTGCACAGGCCGCTTTTGAAAACTTTGGTTCTCTACAAAAAGCATTGGAAGAAAAAGGCATTGAACTGAAAAGTTCAAAATTGGAGCGAATTGCTTTATCTCATCACGAAGTTACTGAAGAACAAGCTGCTGACGTATTGAAATTAATTGATAAGCTGGAAGAGGATGATGACGTTCAGGCAGTTTATCATAATATGGCTGAATAACATCAATCAACGAATATTATTAAAAAGGTTTGAAGATTTTTCTTCAAGCCTTTTTGTTTGTGAAGTGTTTAGTTACTTAGGCATTATGAAGATCACCGATGAAGAATCGGAGCATGTTCTTGTAGGGAAGGTTAATCAACGGAAAAACTATAGTTTTAAACTGACGAAGTTTTCCATCGGACAGGCCAACTAAACTTCGTAAGTTGATTTATTGTCATTACTCGACGTTCGAATAGCAGAAAACTAAGGTGCTAAACTAACACGATCTTCATTGCGAGAAATGGTTTTTCACCGTTTCGTGACAATCTCATCGCAGCTAAATTAATCCTTTCTGTGCCCAAACAGCCAAGGTAATAATTCAGGTTCTGCGAATGCGCTATCCCAACTGTTATGGTTATCATTAGGATAAAGCGTAAATTTAACTTCATCACTAACAGTTTTTAGTCTTTCGGCGATGGCGATGGAAAATGCCGGATCAACTATATCATCCTTTCCTCCATGAAAAATCCAAAGGGGAACAGTTTGATATTTTTTAATGTTATTGGTGTTGTCTCCGCCACAAATAGCAAATGCGGCGGCAAAAGTTTTACGCTGTCTCCTTAGCAATTCATAAGTACCCATTCCACCCATTGAAAGGCCTCCCACATAAACCCGCTCCTTATCTACAAAGGGTTTTTTAAGGAAGTCTTTAACCATTCCTTGCAGGGCATGCATTGCTTTAGTCGGTTTACCACCTTCTACAAAACTAAAATTTCTCTTCCCTTTGTTATTTGTGGTGATATTCACATTCGCCCAGTAACTTTCAATAGGGCACTGTGGAAAAACGACTATGGCTGGGAAATTTCGCCTCACCTCATCTCTAAGAAATAATGTGGCACCATGGGTTAATTGTTTTTCATTATCCTTTCCACTTTCGCCCCGGCCATGCAGTACGAATACTATTGGATATTTTTGTGTAGGATTAAAGTTCTCGGGGAAGAGTATTCTATAATAAATGGAATCACTTCTTTTAATAAAACTTCCGTAATCATATTTTTTGAAATCCTGGGCATTTGAAAATGTAAAGCTGAAAAATAAAAAAACGGATGGCACAATCTTTTTCATCTGACAAAAATAAAAAACCCTGACCATTTTGCAATGGGTCAGGGTTTAGTAACAATTTGATTTCTTTATTTTAATGTAAAGGCAGCCTCTTTTACATCTCTAGAATTGGTGCCAATAAATACCTGAAAATCTCCAGGTTCAGCAACAAATTTTAGTTCTGAATTGTAAAACTTAAGGTCATTTTCTGAGATATTGAAACTGATCGTTTTGCTTTCTCCAGCTTTCAGACTCACTTTCTGGAAACCTTTTAATTCTTTAACCGGGCGGGTAATGCTGCCCACCAAATCGCGGATATACAATTGAACTACTTCTTTTCCGTCGTATTTACCGGTATTGCTTAAGGTAACAGATGCAGTGATTGATTTTCCTTTTGTTAAAGTTTTAGCACTCAATTTAACATCACTATAATTAAAGGTAGTGTAGCTTAAACCAAAACCAAATGGATATAATGGATCGTTACTCACATCTAAATAATTTGAACGGAATTTTTCAAACCATTTACCTTCTGCCAACGGGCGACCAGTATTTTTATGCGCATAATATAATGGCACCTGACCAACGTTTTGAGGGAATGTAGTACTTAGTTTTCCCGAAGGATTAACTTTTCCGAACAATACATCAGCAATTGAATTACCAGCTTCACTTCCCGGGAACCACACATTTAAGATGGCAGGAATATTTTCCTCTTCCCATTTTAATGCCAGTGGGCGGCCAGCGAATAGCACCAAAACAATTGGTTTCCCTGTTTTGGCCAAGGCTTTAAGTAAGTTCTTTTGTGTTTCCGGAATTTGGATATCCGTAACACTACTGCTTTCTCCAGTAAATTCAGAACCTTCTCCAAGAGTGGCAACAATGACATCAGATTTTTCTGCAACTTTTAAAGCTTCTTTAATCATTTCTTCTTCACTGCGCTGATCACGTTTGTAAGTTGGATTGTGAACATTTACATAGCGATGTTCCATAGCTGAATCAGCAAGAAAATTAGAACCACGAGCGGTTAAAATCTTGGCATCGTTGCCTAAAGCATTTTTTAATCCTTGTAAAACGGTAACAGACTTATCAAACAAGGCAGCAACACTCCAGGTTCCATACATATTTGCGGTATTATCAGCCAAAGGACCAATTAAACCAATTGTGCCAGATTTTTTAAGCGGCAAAATGTTATTGTTATTTTTAAGTAATACAAAACTTTCAGCCGAAATTTCACGCGCTACCTGACGGTTCTCTGCATTAAACACTTCTTTCTCTGCTCTTTCTGTACTTAAGAATTTATAAGGATCAGTAAATAAACCCAGTTTATATTTTGCCTGAAGGATTAAACGACAAGCCCTGTTAATTTCATTAATGCTTACTTTTTTCTCTGCTAATGATTTCTTTAATGTGCCAAGGAAACCTTCACCAACCATATCCATATCTATACCTGCGTTCATGGCTAATGCAGATACGGTTTGCAAATCGCCCATACCATGTGCGATCATCTCCGGAATTCCGGTATAATCGGTTACTACGAAACCTTTAAAACCCCATTGGTTACGCAAAACATCCGTCATTAACCATTTGCTTCCGGTAGCCGGGATACCATCAACTTCGTTAAAGGAAGCCATGATGCTTGCTGCACCAGCATCTACAGCGGCTTTATAAGGTGGGAAATATTCATTATACATCCTTACTTTACTCATGTCGGTAGTGTTGTAATCTCTACCTGCCTCAGCTGCTCCGTATAAAGCATAGTGCTTTACACAAGCTAAAATTTCGTTGTTGGCTTGTAATCTGCCCTGATAACCTTTTACCATGGCTGCTGCGATTTTTGAACCGAGGTAAGGATCTTCTCCGCTACCTTCGGAAATTCTTCCCCAGCGCGGATCGCGGGAAATATCTACCATAGGGGAGAAGGTCCAGTTGATACCGCTTGCACTTGCCTCAATTGCTGCAACTCTAGCTGATTTTTGAACCAGATCCATATCCCAGATACAGCTAACACCTAATGGGATTGGGAAAACAGTGTTATAGCCATGAATTACATCCATACCAAAAAGTAGTGGAATTTTCATTCTGCTTTGTTCTACCGCAACCTTTTGTACGGCTTTGATTTTCTCTACACCTTTGATGTTGAACAAACCACCCACCTGTCCGGCTTCGATTTTTTTGCCAATGTCGCTACTGTTGGCTTGTCCGGTGGTAATATCTCCAGAACTGGGTAAATTCAGCTGACCAATCTTTTCATCGACCGTCATTTTCGCCATAAGGTTGCTGATGAAAGAGTTCATCTTTGCCTCTTCGGGAGATACTGTTTTTTTGTTTTGTGCTGATGCGTTCAGCGCAAAGGATGCTAATAAAATAATCAGGATTTTCGCTCTATTCATTATGTGTGTGTTTTATTCTTTTAAAATTTAATCTACTTTCTTTACTGCTGTTTTTTGTGAAACGCCATTTTCATTGATCGCTTCAATTGAAAAATAGTAAGCTTTCTGGCTATCCATTGCCTTAAACCAATATTCATTAAAATCATGAATCATGATGCAGTTATACAGTTTATCTGGTGCTGTCCCATAATACAGGTTGTATGCAAAAGCATTGTCAACTGGTTCCCATTTAATGTAAGCACTACGTTTATCTTTTTCAGTTCTCAATACCATTAGATTTTCAACTACTGCTGGTTTTTCACCGTTTCCATTTCCGAAAACCCGCAAACCGCTTATGGCAAACTTTCCGGTGGGCATATGAATATTCACCATTTTGATAAACCTGGTTTTAACTGGCTTTTCTAGTTCAATATAATCATGAGGAATATCGGTTTTGTTCTTGCTTTTATCAACTAAGATGGTCCATTTCTTTCCGTCTGTTGAGGAAAGAATTTGGTACTGGTGACAGATACCAACCTGTTTTCCAATAAATTCAGCATCCTGATCGGCATAATTGATCTGAATGGCATTAACTGTGGCTAAACTGCCTAAATCAGTTTGAATCCATTCCCCTTTACTGCTCGTTTTTGCGCTCCAATAAGTTTTAATACTTTCATCAACTGCATTGTTGGCGTAGAAGCTACCCAGTGTGGAGGAAACGGTTACAGGCTTTTTATAATTGATCAACATCCAGCCTGGTCCGGCGGGTCCATTTTCTTTTCTTTCTGACGGAAGATATAGCGGATAATCACCAAATGCGGTATTGGTCCACATTACGTCATCTTTGTCAAACCCTGTTGGCCAGATGCCCATCCGGCGTTCCCAGGTATTCTTTACACAAATAATACTGGTTGAAATGTGCCAGTAATTTTTCGCATTATCCTGAAATGTAGCTCCATGACCTGCACCACGAGAAAACCCACCTCCTTTATAACTTAATGGATCAGATTGTGGTGTAAATTGCGTATCGTAGAACAAGGGTTTGCTTCCTACTACCACACCATCAGAATACCCGCTAAACTCAGTGCCGGGTGCACCATATTGAAAATAATACTTGCCGTTATGCTTGGTCATCCAGGCGCCTTCTGCAAAGGGATCGAGAAAGGTATTATCCATATATTCCCCAAAACGTTGCCAGCCATAACGCCAGCTTTCTAGTAAATACATGGGGGTTCGAGTTCCTTTTGGCTTAAAGGTTTTTCGATCTAATTCCACTCCATACATAGGGTAGTTATTGCTACTGCCGTTATACATGTAAAATTTACCATCGTCATCGGTAAAAAAGGAAGGATCCCATCCGCCAATTTCAAGTGAATCGACTAATGGAAACCACTTATTACCTTTCGGGTCCGTACTTCCCCATAAGGTGAAGTTTTTGGTGTAGGTACTGCCGAAGACGACCATGGTATCACCTACAATGCCTACGCCTGGTGCACATAATTCATCTTTTGTTTTATTCCATGGGCGAAGAAACTTACGTTCTTCAAATTTCCAGTTTAGCATATCCGAACTATGCCAGTAACCCCATTGGTTGGTACTGAAGAGGTAAAAGTCGCCTTTGTAGTTTACAATTACCGGATCGGCTGTGGCACGGTGTTTTCCCCATTTGGTAAAATCTTCAATAGGGGTGTAGCCATAATCAACATTGATGGGATTACAATAGGTTTTTTGTTGGGCCTTAGACCCAATTGTGATGCAACAAAATATGATTAATAAAATATTCTTCATTTACAGACTGTTAAGAATCAGTTTTTCATAATCTTGATATTACCCAATTATTTTAGTTGAAAAGATGATTGTTTTAACTATAGGTGATTGCATTGTTAAATACCTTGAATAAATGTTTAGCCATTATTCAGAATGATTAATTAAAAATATTTATTCGTGCGCAGCTCGAGCACCCTATGGACATTCCGCTTACGCTTAATCCGGTAACATGTGTGCGGTGTTCCCAGTAAACCCACATATCATGAGCACCGCCGGTTGAGGTCAGCTTTACTGTGTAAATGTCTCCGTTTTCTGGAATTTGTCCAATGATGGTTCCGTTTGGAGAATTTGGTGGGATAAAAAATGAATAGCTACCACCACTGGTGGTGTTTTCTAATTGTACATATACACCATCACTGGTAGAATTGGTGGCGGTTACATTTACAGTAGCGAATTTTGCTTTTATTGTTTTATGTTTAGCCTTTGGTATGGTTGTAAAACTTGAGTGAAGGATTACTAATCCTATCATTGCTGTTAAAATTAAAATTATTCTTTTCATGGTTCTTAGATTTAAGTGTATGATGGCTAAACATTTATATTCAATAAATACTATGGCTTAAATTGAAAGTCCAATTTTGTCAACCCTTTCTGTACATCTGGATTACTCATAAATAACTTCCATAATAAACCTGATCTGTAATTTTCAATCATTACTACTATTGGTCCCTGATCGATTCCTAAATATCGCTGTGGATACCAATTATCAGTTTCTGAGAAGGCATCATAAAATCCATATTTCCCCCAGACTTTTTCGCCCAGGTCTTCATAAAGATGACGAATCACTTTCATTGATTCTTTTGGCGTATATGGAATAGAAGAAATGGCTGCAGTAGGAGATATCACCCCAAAATCTTCCTGAGGATTGTGCGCAGCATAGCCTTTTACGGAGTAACTTGCAGTTAAGCCCCAGCTGTTTTCGCCATAACCTTTAAATTTCTTTGGATTGGCTACACAATAATCATGTATGGCAAGTGTATGATTCACATTGTTTTCCCAATAATCTGCATAGCGGTCTTTTAAACCTTTAGGATTTAAACCCAGATAAGAATAGTGTGCCCAGAATAAAGGGCCAACAGCATTTTTTTGTCCCTGATATTTCAATGTGAATGGATGGCCGTAGACCTCAAAATTGGCTTTTATTGCACCATTATCGGCCCAGCCTTGATGATAAACTGCTGCGGGAACGGTATGCGTAGGCGATGATGCGGCTAAAACATACATAATTAAGCATTCATTGTATCCTTTAACCGGAAAATTCATTTCCCATTTATATTCTGGCGACCAATGCCAGTAAAGTACATTTTGGTTTCCATTTCGGTACCAGTTAAAATCAATTCCTTTCCAAAGATTATCTGCTTTCTTCGCCAGTGCTTTTTCTGCAGCCGAACCATTTTTATAATAGGCATCAATACAGATCAGGGCCTGGGCAACGAATGATGTTTCTACTAAATCTCCGCCGTTGTCTTTTTGTCCGAAGGGGCGAACTTTGCCGGTTTCACCATAAATCCAATGTGGCCATGCGCCATGAAAACGATCAGCTTTAGCAAGGAAATCGAGGATCTTATTTAAACGGGTTAAACCTTCCTCTTTAGTAACATAACCTCTGTCAATCCCACTTAATAATGCCATTAAACCGAAGCCTGTTGCACCTGTTGCCACGGTGCTTTTGTCATTTTCGGGGTAAACATTGTCTACATGAAAACGCTCTCTTCCTGCACCTGATGTGGGTTCTGCACCATCCCAGAAATACTGAAAGGTTTGTTTTTGAACAACATCAAGCAACTCATCATCAGACAGGCCTTTTTTTATGGAAAGACTGGTTGCTCCGGCTGGTTTTTCTTTTTGTGCACAAGAAGAAAGAGAAATTAAGAGAAGCGAGAAGAATAAGATGTGATTGAATTTTAGCATAGCGGGAAAAGAAAAAAGGCTGCCAGATGACTGGCAACCTTTAGCAAATTTATTATTTTTAGTAACCAGGATTCTGCGTAAGCAAACCTCCACTTAAATCAATTTCAGTTTGTGGAATTGGCCAAACTTCATTTTTGTTTGGTTTCCATCCCTTTGGCCCAAAGACCTGTGCTGCTCTGCCTTGTCTGATCACGTCGAAATAACGGTCATTTTCCATAGCAAGCTCAACTTGTCTTTCTCTCCAAATGGCATTCCGCAATGCGGTTTGGTCTGTAGTGGTTACATCAGGAAGGATGTCGGGATTGTTGCCCCTTGCTCTTCTGCGTACCCTGTTAAGAGAAGTTAGCGCTTGTGATGGATTTCCCAATTCGTTTGCTGCTTCTGCGTTCATTAGCAATACATCAGCAAATCTTAAAACCCTGAAGTTCTGTTGTGCACCTTCATTGAACCCAGAAATCCTGGTATTAAATGGCACATAAGATTTTTGGTTATATCGTTCGTTTGGAACCGTAGTTGGAACAAGATCACCTTGTGGAGTGGTTTCACCTCTGAACAAGATGGTTGCATCTCTTCTTGGATCTCCAGTTTCAAAAGCCGCGGCTAACTCTGCTGATGGTGTATTGAAACCCCATCCCATTACGCCTGCAACGCCTTGTACCTGGCTGTATTGTGAGTTTGAAGCATCTGCATTGCTTTGTAGCAATTCTGCCTGTACCTCAAATAAAGATTCTACACTGTTTTCATTTTGTGTTCTGAAACCTTTTTCAAAATCTGGAAATAAGTCATAACCCAAACCTATTACCTGATTGGTTAGGGCGAGAACATCTGCCCATTTGTTTTGGTACATGGCAACTTTAGCTTTCATACCAAGTGCTGCGCCTTTTGTAGCTCTCCCCAAATCTGCAGAACCGTATGATTGTGGTAATACAGCAGCGGCTTCTGTTAGGTCTTTTTCAATTTGAGCATAAACCGCAGCTTTCTCAGCTTGTGGAATATTAAATTCCGTACTTTCTTTAGGCACTGTTAGTCTTAAAGGAACTCTTCCGTAAGCCCTTACAAGTCTAAAATAAGAATATGCCCGAATAAATTTTGCTTCAGCTAAATATCTGGCTTTAAGTGAGGCATCCATATTGATATTTGGTACATTATCCAATACCTGGTTACAAAGATTGATGTTTTGATACTGACCTGTCCAGAAATCCTGTAAAGTACCATGTGTAGCAGTAACAGTGAACTGATCATACAGATTAAAAAAGGTTGCATCTGTAGGCGTACTGCCTTTATCGGCCTCATCCGATCCTGTACTTTCTATAGCAATGGCATTAAAGGCCACATTGTTCCAGCTACGTAAATTAGCATAAATTGCATTTACACCTTTTAAGGCGTCATCCTGGTTCTGCCAAAAGGTAGCAGAAGGCTGTTGGCCTTGAGGAGGAACATTTAAAAATTCTTTTTTACATGATGCTGTAAAGAGCATTGCACCAAAGGCGGCGGCAATTACGCATGATTGTATATTTATGTTTTTTTTCATATTGATGTCGATTAGAAAGTTACGTTAACGCCGAAATTATACGTTGCGAATAATGGATAAACGTTAGTATCTATGCCTGCATTTGTAGGTGTTCCACCAACTTCAGGGCTAAAGCCTTTATATCCGAAGATGTTAAGCGCATTTTGGGCATTTGCAAATACTCTTAAGCGCTGCATTTTCATTTTACTGCTTATGGCGTTTGGTAATGTATAACCCAGTTGGATATTTCTTAACCGGATATAGTCACCTTTTTCTACATAAAATGAATTTGGTGCATTATTTAATCCACCTGCTAAATCAGCAGAAGGGTACGTATTAGATGTTCCAGCACCTCTCCAACGGTTATTGATAAAATCTTTAGTAAAGTTTTCATTACCGAAACGGCTACTCAAATTCGCGTTGTATACACTAACATCAGCAACGCCCTGAATATCTAATGTTAAATCGAAATTTTTATAGGCAAAATTAGTGTTCACACCATAGGTAAATTTAGGATTTGGATTTCCAAGTACCACCCTGTCTCTTAAATCGATTACTCCATCACCATTAATATCAGCATATTTAAAATCGCCTCTCTTAAAACCTGACCAAGCCGCAGCTTCAGCATCAGTTTGGAAAACTCCTTCTACCTGATAACCATAAAACTCACCAATCGGACGGTTGTTCACTGTTCTGGTTGATAAATATCCGCTGGTTAGTCCTGCGCCGCCCTTGTAAATTGGATTTGCTCCAGATGTTACATTAATCACCTTGTTTTCGTTCATGCCAACATTTCCACTGATGGAATAAGTAAATCCACCTTTGGTTTTATCGGCCCAAGTTGCAGAAAATTCAAAGCCACGATTTTGAATATCTGCCTGGTTTGCAACAAGTGTTGGGGTTTTAGCACCTGTACTTCCTAATATTGGAATATCAAATATTGATTGCTCAGTTTTTCTGTTATAATAATCTGTTTCAATAGTTAGTCTGTTATTCAGAAAACCCATCTCTAAGCCAATATCCGTACCAGCACTTCTTTCCCAATATAATGTTGGTGGAACAAATGAATCAATACTGGCACCGGTATAAGGATTGCCATTAAAATAAGCAGTAAAAGCTGGATCCTGATTTACTCTTAATACTGTAGGGTTAATTGGAACACCAGCGTTACCTACTTTACCCCAGCTACCTCTCAGTTTCAAGTTGCTAAAGATTTTTTGATCTTTCATGAATTCCTCATTACTGATCACCCATCCTGCTCCAATTGAAGGGAAATCTCCCCATAAGTTATCGGTTCCAAAAAATTGTGATGCACCGTCTCTTCTGATGGAAGCATTTAATAAATATCTGTTTTTATAAGAATAATTAACTCTTCCAAAATATGAAGCAAAAGTTGATAATTCACCTTCATCTGTAATGTTTCTGGAAGATGCGTCACCAAGTGCTAAATACAAATCTCCTTCTGATGAATATGGAACATTTAATGCATCTGCATTGATCGTATACATTTTATTACGCTGGGCAGTTTGTCCTACCAACACTGTTAAACTGTGATCACCAAACTTTTTGTCATATGTTAATGTGTTCTCTATAATCCAGTTTCTGTTTTCAACACGGTCAATATCTAATTTACTATTGGTATTCTGCTGTGTATTACTGGCTTTATAAACCGGAATATATCCACGAACTTCTTCCTGACCAAAATCGCCACCAAAACTAGTTTTGAATGTGAAGTCTTTCAAGAATTTTAACTCCGCGTATATATTTCCAGTAACCTTATATTTTGTGGTTTGTTGATTAAAGAAATCCAATGTAGCTTGAGGATTCATATTACTGCCATTACCTAAGTTAAAGGCATTAGGGTCGCCATAGCTTCCATCAGCATTAAATACAGGAACTACAGGAGAGGCTGCATACAGAGCCCTGAAGATAGTTGTTGGTGCATCTTTAGACCTGCTGGAAGCTGCCGTTACATTATATCCGATTTTTAATGGTTTGAAAATCTGAAAGTCGTTTGATAATCGGGCTGTATACCTTTTATAATTGTTGTTTTTAACAATTCCATCCTGATCCAAATAGCCTAAGGATAGATTATAAGTTGATTTTTCACTTCCTCCGCTAATAGAAAGCTGATGATTGGTAATCAAGGCATCTCTTAAAGCTACATCGTACCAATTGGTACCTTCACCAAGGTTTGTATTAGAAAATAATGGAGCAACTGCAGGAGTTTGAAGTGCGTAGGCTTCATTTACTGCCGTAGCATATTCTGTAGCATTTGCCATCTCAACCTGATTAGTCACCTTCTGGAAACCCACAGTACCATTATAATTGATTACCGCATCACCTTTTTTACCTTTATTTGTTGTCACTAGAACTACACCATTGGCAGCCCTTATACCATAAATAGATTGCGCAGAGGCATCTTTTAAAATACTAATATTGGCAATGTCTGAAGGATTTAAAAAGTTAATATCATCATACCATACACCGTCTACAACATATAATGGTACTGTTTTGCCATAAATGGTACCGGTACCTCTAATGGTGATGGTTGGTGAACCTCCTGGCGTACCAGTATTCGTAATAGAAACACCTGCTACTTTACCTTGCAATGCACCAACAGGATTTGTTGAGATCTGTTTTGAAATATCCTCACCCTTAACACTGGCTACAGATCCGGTAACATCAATTTTTCTTTGTGTACCATAACCCACTACCACAACCTGCTCGAGTTGTTGTGTAGATGAAGCTAATGCTACATTAATTGTGGTGCGGTTAGCAACCACCTGCTCCTGGGCGGTGTAACCTACAAAATTGAATACTAAAGTTGCATCAGCAGGTGCGCTGATTGAATAATTTCCGTCTGCATCTGTCTGCGTTCCGCCTTGTGCTCCTTTTATAACAATGGTTACGCCTGGGAGAGATGTCTTATCACCTCCATCAGTTACCTTACCCTTAATGGTAATGTTTTGCGCAAGTGCTACGTTAATGGTTAGCAAGCAAAATGCAGCGAGAACAGAAATTCTTGTAAAGATTCTTTTCATGCTATTATTAAAATTTAGTTTAATTGTTAATATAAAAGTGAGGTTGTTTATTCGCTTGTGCAAGTGAATTTACCTCAACATCATTACATCATGTGCCACAGATTGCTCTGTGAAAGTATAGAACCAAATGCTGTTTTAGGCCAAAAACGCAGTTTTTAGCTTTTTAACATAATTTTAACATTAGGCTAAGTGTGAAAAGTACACAAAGGTTTTTGTGGGGTGTAATTTTAGCTTATGAGAGGTAATGATGTAGTCGAAAAACACGATGTAATGTAGTTTCAGGCAAAAACTGCCAATTCGTGAGATCCTTCCCCGCAATTTTTGTAAGACCTGATCTACAATTCCATCAAGAATTCGGTAAGGTTTTTATCGTGAGGAACCTCCAGTTTTTTACGCAATCTATACCTGCGGATTTCAACTCCTCTCAAACTTATATTTAAAAGAGATGACATTTCTTTGCTGCTCATATTCATCCTGAGGTATGCACAAAGTTTCAGGTCGTTAGGAACTAAATCAGGATGCTGTGCCTTTAGCTTTTTGAAGAAACTTTCATGTGCTTCGTTAAAGCTATTCTCGAACAAATGCCAGTCCCGTTCATCATTCATTCCATCATTAATTACCTTTTGAATTTTACGGGTTTGATCATCAGAAAGCTTTTTGCCATTCTCATCCTTTAATTTTGTAATCTCGTCACTTAGCTTTTGCAATAACTCATTTTTATAAACTAATGTCATAGCCGAATTGGCCAGCTCCCTATTTTTAGAAGCGAGTTCTGCCTGAAGTTTTTCCGTTTGAAGCTTATTAATTTGTTTTTCATTTGCTTCAGCTTCCTTCCTTAAAATTTCATCTCGTTCAGCCTTTAAACGGGCACTTATTGCTAAACTATCCTTTTTTAGTTTTCTTTCATAGATCTTCTTTCCAAAAATTAATATTATTGCAAAAAGTAAAGAATATACAAGCAGTGACCAGTTGTTTAAATACCATGGCCTTAAAATGGTGAATTTAAATGTAGTAACATTTGTAACGGATGAATCATTTAGCTTGGCCCGAAGTTTAAACTTATAACTTCCACTAGCCAGATTAGTAAAATCTTTATCCGTTGCATCACTCCATTCTGACCAGTCTTTTGAATAACCTTCTAAAAAATACTGATATTTAATATTTGATTGTCTATAATAGGGTAGGGAAAAAGAGATTCTGATATTATTTCTACGATACGGAATTTCCATATCATTTCCTGTTTCACTAAGGGTATGATATTTATCAGTAATATCGTCAATTCGTCTAATGAGTATCTTAGGAAGCTTGTTCCTGGTATTTGATTGATTTTGCTGCGTATGGTAAATAACAAAGCCATCATCTACACTAATCAAATAAATAGAATTACTAATTTTACTGATGTTCTCATAATATTGAACCATTCGTCCATCCAGTAAACTAAATTGGTTAGAGTCTATTTCTATTTTGCCTGGTTCAGTAAAATTAACCAGTGATGTTTTACCATGATTGATGAACCAGTATTTTTTCTCACCAGCCTTAATAATGTTATTTGAGGAAGCGAAAGAACCTAATTTCTTATTTAATACCTCGTATCTGGTAAATTTATTGCTCAGTTCATCATAAGTGTAGAAGCCATAGTCAGTTGAAAAGACAATTCTATTTTCTAAATTAAAAATATTAATGTTGTAATTTCCAGGCAATCCATTTCTTTCATCAAAATATTTTATCGAGACAACTTTAGTGTAATCTGAATTTAAAGTAAGCTTATATAGGCCTTTGTAGGCATGCCCGACCCAAATATCACCCTTGTTGTCCTGTTCAATAAATCGTGATGGCGCATCAAAACCTGAAATCTGTTTGATAAATTTCAACCCGGTGCCAGGTGTTTTTTGATAAAGTGACAGCCCTACGTATGTACCTTGGATTAGGTAATTTGGATTGGAATTTAATTTTTTAATCGTCCAGCCACCACCCGTTCTGGAGATCCATTCTATCCGATCGCCTAAAACCTTAAAAGTGCCGCTATTATGGCCACAAATTAATTCATTATCAATGATGTTTAATTCCCATACCTGCCCTTGAGAGCCTTGAATCAATTTAAAGTTTAAGTTCGATGCTGAATTCGGCGACCAATCACTATAAAACAAACCTTGGTTAGTTCCAAGATAAATTTTGTTATTGAAAATGATGCTGGAGTAAACCGTTCCAAACTGACCGGTTTTATCGAAGTAAAAGTAGAGTGGTGAATTCAACTCAATCCGGTCGATTCCATTATCCAATCCTGCCCAAAGATTTTGTTCGTCATCAGCATACAAGCTTAAAACGGTATTATTTTGAAGTCCGCTGGATTTATTAATTTTCTGAACGACATTTCCATTTTCATCGATAATTATTAAACCATTTAAGATGGTTCCGAAGGCATAATATTTTCCAAGCAGCCTAACGCCGTTATTCAGCTGATAGGTTTTTAGGAAATCATTAGCTGGTGTATTAAGCGGACTAAATGTTTTTCCGTCATAAGTAAACAGTCCGTTTTTGCTTGTGCCGATTAACAATCCTCCATTTTTATAGGGAAGAATAGATAAAATGCCTTGTTTACCCAGTTGATCACTTTTTGGCAGATAAACCAGCTTATTTCCAACCAGTTCATGTAAGCCGTTTTCTAACACTTCTACAAAAAACCGGTTATTTACTTTGTGAAGAAAAAGTAATGATTTAGGAGATGATACGATCGAAATTTTATTGTTTTGATAAACGAATATTTTCGAAAACGTTTGGAAAATTACGCGGTCACGATCGATATAAATTTTCCAGACTTCATCTGTAATTTTTGAACCTTTCGGTAATAGCGAAGTAAGCGAGTGATAGGTTAGTTTATTGTCTTTAATTGCCCAGTATCCGAATTCGCCGAAGCAGCCGGTGTAAATTTTGCCTTTGTTATCCGTCGCTACAGATCTAACAATTTGTCCGTTTGGCATTCTGTATTTTTGCCAATACTTTCCATCAAAAGTGAGTAAGCCTTCGGCATTGCCATAATACATTACGCCTTGCTGATCTTTTGCTATGCTCCAGTTCTGGTTCCCCGCACCATAAACAGATTTTGAATAATTTTCAATATAAGGAACACCAATACTTTTAATATCGGATGCAAAACTATAGTTGGATAGCAGGAAAAATAATAAAAACAGACGTAATATGCGGAACATATAATGGGATATGGTTAAGCCATTGCGCTACAAAGTAAACAAAATTAGATGAACATCTAGAAGGAAAGATTTTACAGCTGTTTTCGTGATGTTAATTTGGAAATAATAAAGAAGCCTCTTTAAAAGTGTTTGGATTTAAAAAGGCTTCTTTCCGTTTAAGTAATATTAGCCGACTATTTCAGCTTTCTTAGCCACCGGCTGCGGAACTTTTACGTAATATCCGGTGCCATCATATGGCCGCTTGCGCGGGTTTGTAGTGCACGCTGTTGAGCAGCAACCTTGTAGTTCTTCTCCACAATCATCACATTGTGTAATGTGCTCATTGCATTCTGGATTTGCACAGTTAATCATTTTTGGAGTGGTTTTGCCGCAGTTGTAACAAACCGATACAATCGTAGGATTTACCTGATTCACATCAACAGCAATCCGGTTATCGAAAACATAACATTTTCCTTCGAAATCTTTACCGCCGGCTTCTTTTCCGTATTTTATAATTCCACCATGTAATTGATAAACATCATTAAAGCCGTGGTGTAAAAGTAGAGCTGATGCTTTTTCACATTTAATACCGCCTGTACAATATGTTAAAATCTTTTTGTCTTTGTATTGCGCAAGCTGATTAATTTGCTCTGGGAAATCCCGGAAATTTTCGATATCCAGTGTAATGGCATTTTTAAATTTTCCAAGATTGTGTTCATAGTTTGAACGCACATCCAAAATGACTACATCTTCATCATCCTTCATGGCCATGAAATCTACAGGCTCCAGGTGTTTACCAGTTTTTTCATTTGGATTAATGATAGAAGTGTCTCGCAAACCAGAATGAACAATTTCTGACTTATAGCGACAATGCATTTTTAGAAAGGATGGTTCTTCAACATCATCAATTTTAAATTCCGTCTTAGCGAAACGTTCATCAGCATGTATAGCTTTCATGTAGGCATCGCAAGATTCTTGAGTGCCTGAAACCGTTCCGTTTAAACCTTCGTCAGCCACGATAATGCGGCCAACTAAATCTAAAGATTTACAAAATTTAAGGTGATCTGCAGCGAATTGTTCTGCATCCGCTATGTAACTATAGCAATAATAAAGTAGTGTCTGATATTTTTTCATAACGCTGTTGATACCGTCGCAAACGGCGTTTAAAGCGGCGCAAAGATAATAAAAAAGATGGATGGAAAGAAGTTTAGATAAAGGTTTTAGTTTAGAGGATTAGTGTTTAGGAGGTCAAATAGGGATGACTTTGTAGCTTAGCGGTAACATTTCTAGCTAAAAAGTATTCTATATTCATAAGTTGTATTTTATACCTCCCGGTTACAAGTAAAAGATTTAGTAAATAAACCTAACCTTTTTAACCCCTAACCAATCTAACATTTAATCTCAATTAAAATCCATAGCTGATCCTAAATCCTTGAGTCAGCTTTTGTGCGCCATCATAGGCAAAGCCGTAACTTGCTCTTAATACCAATCGTTGAATACCAAAGTAAAACTCTTTGTAATTTCTTTTTTCTGGTGATGATAAATATCCTCCACCTATAAATTCTTCTAATCTAGCCTTACGTAAAATTGGAACTTTATTTAAGAAAAAGCCCGCAAAATTATGTTCCACGTGTGCTTCAAAATATTGTTGGTTGGTACTGAACTGATAAAAATCAAGAAATTGAAACTTTCTGAGGTTAGGAGGGAAGATGGTTGAAATGTTACCTTGAAAATGTTTATAATCCAGGTAATACATTTTGCTGTTATTTAAAAACTTTCCAGCACCAACCAATAGCGAAGTATATCCCCATAAACCTAATCCAATTCTATCCTGAGAAACTTCTACTTTTACAAAGTCATAATCGATATCACTTCCTAATACGCCATTCAAACCTTTTTTGTACAATACAGTTATTTTCGGATACCTTGATTCAATATAAAACTTGCCATCCGGTCTGGTGATGTATTTTTGTCCGATGGTATAAGTTAAACTTGCGGTTGCACTTACAGAAGTGTAAGTTGGAAATAATGGTGTTTCTACATTAGGGCTAAATGGATTGTTTGAGGTAAATTCCCGCTCTTTATTATCAAAAAATTTAAAATCAGTGCTATTGGTGAGATAATGATTTTTGTTATAATCAAAAGCTAAGCTACCTTGTAAACCTGTAGCAAGCTCTCTGGTGGTATTAATATTAACAAAACTTTTTTCGTAGTATTTCGCAAAATTCTTTTCGTACAACAACGAATTAATGGTGTTGCCAATTGCGGTCATCGAACCTAAATTATTCATATCAAAAATTCCATTACCAAAAGAAGCACTAACACTGGCTCTTTTTAATGGGTTATAAAGGTAGTTACCAGTTAAACTCGCCGTTAATTTTTGATTAGCAAAACCATACCTTATTTCAGGTCTGATGCTGTAAGACGCATTATCATCAAAAACCTTTTTATAGGTAACCCCATATCTGATTACAAGACCTTCTACCGTATTATAAAAAATAGATCTTCTGATAGGATCAAACGAATAATACTCTTTATCATAGCGGTCATTAATGCTATGGCCTTCCATAAAAAGTTTACCCAATCCAAACTTGTTATTCTCTCTTTCCAGAGAGTCTAGATATTTTTTAGATTCTTTAAGCTTTGCAATACTATCTTTTTTAACATAGTTTAATTTTTCATCAGGTGTTAAAGGAATCGGACGATTACTGCTCCAATAGATAGAATCCTTTTTATTAACCATTTGGGTAACTTTCAGGATTTCGCCATTAAAAAAGCTTTTTGGAAATTTTGGATCCAGATTATAATTACTATATACACCCACAAAATACCCGGCAAATTTAAAACCTAAGATATTCCCATTAAACTGAAAGTTAACGCTGGTAGGCATGTACACATCTTTTACCTTTGTAAATTGTTGGTTAATGTTTAAGGTGTCAATAAAATTGATTCCTGCATTCTTGGTTAGGTAAAGATCAGTGTTGTAAATTCTCCAGCTCTCATCAATAATGTATATAATTCCTCTAAATACAGGGTCATTTTCTCTACGTGGAATAACTTCTATCTTATGAACAAGTACGCCATTCTCTTTCGAATCACCTAAAGATTTATATTTATAATAAAACAGGGCATTATCAGCAATTGGAGATATGAAACCTCTTGCGCTCAATTTATTCTCTAACAGGTAATTATCATAAAAATCAATAATTAAATCTGAAGCCTTATTAAAGCTGAAAGCACTGTTTGTACCTGCTACTTTTGAAGAAATCATTTCCTCACGTATATCATTTGGTCTTTGAAAATTAAATCTGCTTTGCGATTCTGAAAGATAAATAATACCTTTTCTATTCGTATCCAAATCCATCACTTTTCTGATATCTCTACCCATAAATTTTTTGGGTGCACCTTTTAGCCGTTGAACACCTTTTATGTAAACATCACATGAGAATGCTTTCACTTCCTCCAAATGTTCCTTTCTTTTTTTTATAGCTTGTCTGATGATTCCATAGGCAGGGTCTTCCGCATTTGCCTTGATGTTAACGTTATCAAGCGTATAACTTTCAGCAGAAAGCTTAACATCTAAAACAATATCTGCAGTGGAGTTTATGATATGATCCTGTTGCTTGTAGCCTACTGCCCTGAAACTAAGTGTAAACTGACCGTTATTCAGCTTAATGGCGTATTTTCCATCCACATTTGCTGATGTACCAGTGGTTGTGTTTTTTATATAAACAGATGCAAATGGTACTGGTTGCCCGCCTGTATCTCTTATGGTTCCTGAAATGGTATGTTGTTGTGCAATTGCCAGATTAGCCAAACTACAAAATAGGAGGAGCGTGCAAAATTTTATCATGTTAGTGATTAGTAAGCTATAAATATCGAATAAGTTTTAAGACTATACAGATTTCCCATGTTAAAGTTTGTTAAGTTGAAAAAAAATTAGCTTAAATGGTTTCTTTGTTAGCTTATGCAAGATAATATATGGCATCAGCAGGTTAAAGTCAATTCTCATTTAATAAAAATGGTATTTCAGATTTGAATTTTAAGTGGAGCGCAATTTTTTATAACTTTGATGCCGTAATTAACCATAAAAAAAGCCATGTACAAAACCTTACAACCTGTTCTTCAAAAAGAACTTGAAGAAATTGAAAACGCTGGATTATTTAAACGTGAACGCATAATTATCACTCCACAGGGTGCAGATATTAAAGTGAGTGGCGGCGCAGAGGTCATTAACTTTTGTGCAAATAACTATTTAGGCCTTTCCTCTCATCCGAAAGTAATTGAGGCAGCTAAAAAGGCGATTGATGAACATGGTTATGGTATGTCATCAGTAAGGTTTATTTGTGGTACCCAATATGTACATAAAGAACTTGAAGCTAAAATATCTAAATTTTTAGGCACTGAAGATACTATTTTGTATGCAGCAGCATTTGACGCAAATGGAGGTGTATTTGAGCCCTTATTCAATGCCGAAGACGCCATTATATCAGATGAGCTAAATCATGCATCAATTATTGATGGTGTTCGTTTATGTAAGGCACAGCGCTTCCGTTATAAAAATGCAGATATGGAAGATTTAGAAAAACAGCTGATTGCTGCTAAAGATTGTCGCCATAGAATTATCGTTACCGATGGTGCATTTTCGATGGATGGATCTGTTGCGCCATTAGACCAAATTGCAGATTTAGCGGATAAATACGAAGCATTAATTATGATTGATGAATCGCATTGTTCTGGTTTTATTGGTAAAACCGGACGTGGTACACATGAGCATTTTAATGTAATGGATCGCATTGATATCATTACGGGTACCTTAGGTAAGGCTTTGGGCGGTGCTTCAGGAGGATTTACTTCTGGCAAAAAAGAAATTATTGACATGCTGCGTCAAAGATCACGTCCTTATCTGTTCTCCAATACACTTGCGCCTGCAATTGCCGGAGCGTCTATAGCTGTTTTAGACATGTTAAGTGAAACCACTTCACTTAGAGATAAACTAGAAAGTAATACCAAATATTTTCGTGAAAAAATGACAGAGGCAGGTTTTGATATTAAGCCCGGTTTTCACCCTATTGTACCGGTGATGTTATATGATGCAAAGGTTGCGCAAAATTTTGCTGCCAAAATGCTGGAAGAAGGAATTTATGTGATCGGATTTTTCTATCCGGTTGTTCCACAAGGTAAGGCCCGGATCCGTGTTCAGCTTTCGGCAGCTCATGAACAACATCACCTGGATAAAGCTATTGCTGCATTTACAAAGGTTGGAAAAGATTTAGGTGTAATTTAGTTTATAACCCAAGTTTGGATAATTGTTAACAATTTTGATGCCTCCGTTTGCGACCATCTTCTGAAAGAGGGAAATTCTTTAACCTACTGGTTGGTATCATACCAACCAGCATAAATATTTAGAAAGCCACACTGTGTGGCTTTTGTTGTTTTGAGTTCATTTTCTTTTGTGCTGATATTGTAAACAGATTTTTTGAACTCTGTATGTTTAAATTGTTAAGATATTTTGACGTATATTTGAACCCATGTTGCAGGATAAAATTACACAATACAGCCAGGAAATTAATGCTTTTGTAACAGACAAAGCAGATGAATTAGAGCAGTTTCGTATAAAATACTTAGGAAGTAAAGGCGTTATAAAAGAAATTTTCGACGCGTTCAAATCTGTTTCTATTGAAGAGAAAAAATCATTAGGTAAGGTTCTGAATGAATTTAAGCAACTTGCCGAATCAAAATACAACACTTTAAAGGAAGTTACTGAAAGCAGTGAATCGCAGGCGACTGTGAATGAACTTGATTTAACACTTCCAGGAGAAGGTTTTGAAATCGGTTCTCGCCACCCTTTAGCACTCGTTAGACGAGAAATTGTAGAGATTTTTGCTAAGCTAGGTTTTACTGTTGCCGAAGGACCAGAAATTGAAGATGACTGGCATAACTTCTCTGCACTTAATTTTCCTGAAGAGCATCCTGCAAGAGATATGCAAGATACTTTCTTCATTAAAAAAGGTGGAGAGAAAGGAGATATTGCTTTGCGTACACATACCTCATCCGTACAGGTACGCATGATGGAGCAGGGTCAACCACCTTTCAGGGCTATTATGCCAGGCAGGGTATACCGTAACGAAGCCATTTCAGCAAGGGCACATTGTTTCTTTCATCAGATAGAAGGTTTGTATGTTGATGAAAATGTATCGTTTGCAGATCTAAAGCAAACCTTATTTTATTTTGTACAGGAATTGTATGGCGAAGGTACCAAAGTGCGTTTCCGTCCATCTTATTTCCCTTTCACCGAACCATCTGCTGAGATGGATATTTCATGTACCATTTGTAAAGGTGCAGGCTGCCAGTTGTGTAAATATAGTGGTTGGGTAGAAATTTTGGGCTGTGGAATGGTAGATCCAAATGTTTTAGAAAACTGTGGCATAGATTCAAAAAAATACAGTGGTTTTGCTTTTGGAATGGGCATAGAACGCATAGCCAATTTAAAATACGAGATTAAGGATTTACGTCTGTTTTCAGAAAATGACGCCCGTTTCTTAAAACAGTTTAAATCAGCCTTAATTTAATGACGCGTCACTTATATAGTTTACTTTTTGTTTTAATTTTGTTCTCCGGCTGCGGGAAAGAGGAAAACTATGTGCCCGAAGTAGTTGTTAATTACAATGTAACCCTTACGCAATTTAGTTTGCAAGCTAAAAATAATGTATTATTGGTATCTAACCAAGGTGTTGCCGGATTAATCATTGTTAAAACACCTTTAGGTAGTTTTGTAGCCTTTGATCGTTGCAGCACAGTTAATCCTGAAAAAAAATGTGCCATTGTTCCTGATGAGAGTGGTTTAACGGCTACTGATCCATGTTCTGGTGCTAAGTTTTCTTTGCTTGACGGAACGCCACAGAAAGCACCGGCAGAGAAAACACTAAAAATTTATAACATTTCCCTGCAGGGGAATGTCTTATTAAATGTAACTAATTAATGGAAGCTGAAAAGATAAAGGAAACGGTAAAGAAAGCTGCCAAAGAACTTTTTAGAAAGTACGGATACCACAAAACCAGTGTTAACGAAATTGCCAAAAAAGCACGGATAGCAAAAGCTACTATATATAAGTATTTCGAAAGTAAGGAGCAGGTTTTAGATAGTATCCTGATGGATTATTTAGACCAGAACCTCTATGAAATCATTAACAACAAAGTAAGCTACGCTTCTGAAGAGGAACATTTGAAAGCATTGGTGATGAAAACCAGCCGCTTGTCTTTCACCGCTTGTAATGAATTTATCGGTTGGGATTTTGTACGTGAAAATGCCAATTCACAAGAGTTTTTAAAGCATTTGTCTGATCAGTTGGAAGCATTGTTGCTTGCTGCATATTTGGAATTGGATAATTTTAAAAATAATCCAGCAAGGAGAGAAGGTTTAGCTTTTTTACTTAAGGCAAGTAAAAGTATTGTATTTTCATTCGCGTTTACTTCAGTAAGTGATGCTGATGTTAGAAAGAATTTTGTAAGCTTTCAAAAAGAAATTTTGCCATTTTTGGTTAAAGCAGCTTTATAATCCCTTATTGTTCTGCATAGTAATCTTTCGCCTTAAACTTTTGAACTGTTTTTTGCTTTTTTCCGCCAATCATTTTTTGAGTAATTACCGTTACTTCATCTCCAATACTGGAATCTTCAATTACTGATGATACTTCTACTATACCTTTTTTGCTATCCATGATGTAGCTCGTGGTTTTATGAAAACAGCATCCGCTTTTTTGTTCGGTAGAAATTTGTTTTAGTTTTCGATCTACTAAAAACATTCCTAAATTCTCACTAGCCAGCTGAGTAAGACTTTTATCAAGTATAAATGTTCTGTTCTTTCCGGAAAGATAAACATCGTAAGACGGACTACCATATGCACCATTGTTGCCATTTCTGATGGCTAGATCTTCAGAACCATCGAAATTAAAATCTCCAAAAATCAGCGGGCTTTGATATTTTCCAAGATCAAGCCAGCCAATACGGGCATCTTGTTTGGCCGTTAATGAGAAATCCAAGTCTGCAGAATGGAATGTCTGAATTTCTTCTTCTGAAATCTTATCATAAAGAATGATTGTTGCTTTACCCTCACAATGTCCATCACTGCAATCGGCAACAAATATTTTCGCATTATACTCGTTAGAAGTATTATTAGATAAAAATTTGAATTGCGCCGTGGTTCTTAGTGAGATAAATAAGAACACAGTGATAATCAGCAGATTTTTCATTATGCAAAAGTACCAGATTCATTTTAAGCAAAAAGTTAAAAAAGGTTAACGTATTCTTTTTCTGTTGATGATATATTCTTTCACAGCCTTTTTAGTGGTTAGCCAATCTTTTCCTTCTTTATGTGCATCAATTTTACCTTGCCTTGCCAATAAGCTTACATATTCCTGGCCATAAGGAATATCCGGCTCTGCAACAATACTGGCAATAGGTTCGTAATTGCCATAGCTATTGCCAGGTAAAGCATTAATATACATATTTAACGAGCGTTCAATGGCCTGCAACATCAATAAGCATAACTTGTAATAGCTTCCTTTATTAGCTTGATTAAGCGCTTCATAATATTTCTTGCGATCCGTTTTTAAAATAATAGCAGGTGGAAAGCCTCGTCTCATTAATAGCAAGTTCATAGCCAACCGAACGGTTCTTCCATTGCCATCAAAGAATGGATGAATCCAAACCAGTTTATGATGGAAAATGGTAGTTAAAACGATTTCATTTAAACCTAGGGGATTATTATTGACAAAATCAATGAGTTCATCTAGTAAGTCTGAAACCTTATTTGCATTTGGTGGTGTAAAATTAGCCCCAACAATACGAACACCTCCATTTCGGATCCGGCCTGCAAAATCATCTTCAATGCTTCTTAACACTAAACCATGAAGCGATAATATATCAATACCTCGTAACTGATAGTTTTCTTTTACTAGTGTGTATAAATAATCAATAGCTTTTTCATGATTAAACACCTCGAAATGCTCTCTTAGTGATTTTCCTTTAATGGTAATCCCTTCCTGAAGTACCATTTGGGTTTCTTGCAAATTAAGAGTATTGCCTTCTATACTATTGGAATTGTAGGTCCATTCCAGGCTTAAATCGGTTTTAATCCGTTGTAGTGCACTATTTGGTAGTGGCCTTGATGAATCAAGCTTGGCTTTTTTATCATTCAGCCGATTAATCATGGGCTGTAGCTCTTCCAGGTCTTCTAAATCAAATTTCCACATAAACAAATATACAAATCGGATTGGATATAAAAAGACATCAACCGATATTAAAATTTCTAATAAAAAGGCCGAACCATTAGTTCAGCCTTTGTTTTTATGTTTAATTCATTATTCCCATTTAAAAACTTTCACAGCGATGGCGTAAATTACAATTCCCCAAATGAGCAGAATCATGATCTGAAACTTCACATCCCATAAGCCCATGCCCTCAAAAGCTACTTTACGCATAGCATCATTTAAATAAGTTAAAGGTAAAGCCCTGCTAATGGGTTGTAGCCAGGTTGGAAAAGCCTCTATAGAAAAGAAAGTACCAGATAATAAAAATTGTGGCAACGTTACAATATTTGAAATAGGAGGCACCATACTTTCACTTTTAGCAATACCCGAAATAATGAAACCGAACCCCATGAAAACAATTATTCCCATAATGGCAAGCAATAACATATTCGCCACCGTGACGACACCGTGAACGAGTGTAAAACCGAAGAAAAAGTGCCCGATAAGAATAATAAATAAAGCGCCAATTAAAGCAAAACCTATTCTGGCAATTCCTTCACCAATTACAATGCTTGATCTTTTTACAGGAGTAGCAAAAAAACGTTTAATCACCAGTGTTTGGCGCAAGCTCAGAAAAACAAAAGCAGTTCCAAAAACACCTGTACTTAATAATGAGAAACCCAGCTGGCCAGGTAAAATAAAATCAATTGTTTTATATTCCCTGCCTTTCACACTGCTTTCTTTGATCTCGGCTATTGTTGGTTTTAAGGTTTTATCATAGAATAAGTTATTTAAAACTGATTTTAAAATTCCGCCTTTATCTCTCGAAGCTGAAGTGTAAATTACGTTAACGGAATAGGCTGCGGTATTTACCTTTCTATGCACATCTATCATGGCATCCACATTACCTTTTTCTAGTAATTTGTTAAACTCATCCTTAGATTTGTCTTTAACCAATCTAATCATACCTGTTTTTTGGAGCATACTAATGATTGGATTATTAGTGTCTGATCCAGGCGTAATTCCAACATCTATACGAGTACCGCCACCACCTAAAAAGCCAAATACTAAAATGAATATAAGGGGGAAAGCAAGGGTAAATACAACTGCAGAAGGGCTCCGCATAATAGATCGGAAACTTGCCTTAGCCAAGGCTAATGTTGCTGTCGTATTGCTATACGGCCCTGAGCGCCTGGAAGGAGCTTTATCCGTTCCATTGTTAATGTCTTTTTGCATAAATATTTTGCTGAAATCTTTAGAATTGATGTTAATGCATTAGTTTTTAAACTTTTCTTTTTAAAGAAATTAAGGACTATTCCCTCCATTCTTTACCCGTCATGCTAATGAATACGTCTTCCAGGTTGGCTTTCTTTACTTCCTTTTTGCGCTCAAAACCACTACTGATTAATTGATCGATGAGATTATCCGGAGTATCTACAGCAATGATTTTTCCTCTTTCTACAAAAGCAACACGATCACAAAGTTGCTCGGCTTCATCCATATAATGCGTTGTAATCACAACAGTAGTACCGGCATTTCGAATCTCGATAATTAAATTCCATAAATTTCTTCTCGCTTGTGGATCTAAACCAGTTGTAGGTTCATCCAGAAAAATAATTTTTGGCTGGTTGATAAGTGTAGTGGCAATAGAGAAACGCTGTTTTTGTCCGCCAGATAGCGCTTTGTATTTTGCTTTAGCTTTATCCTGAAGATTAACCTTTTCAAGCATTTCCATTGGCTTGATTTTAGCGCCATACAAACCCGCAAAAAGCTCAATCAGTTCGATCAGATTTAAGTTAGGATAATAGCCAGCTGCCTGTAATTGCACACCGATGATCTGTTTGATTGAGTTTGGGTGTTTATCCACTGAAAAGCCATCAACGATAATTTCTCCTGAAGTTTTCTCTCTGAGTGTTTCAATAATTTCGAGTGTAGTTGTTTTTCCGGCACCATTAGGCCCTAGTAAACCGAAAATTTCATTTTCATAAACTTCAAAACTTAAATCCTGAACGGCAATGAAATCATCATACTTTTTAATCAGATTTTTGACGCTGATAATGGCTTTATTTGTTTCCATATGTTGAAGATAGGGAGCTTTAAATGAATTGAAAGTGAATTTAATCAGAAAAAAGGGAAAATGTTGATTAGATGATAATGTTGCTTGTGTGAAGACGCTATTATAAAACAAATCTGCGAATCCGTGGCTTATTTTTGGCCCCAAATCCGCAGATTTTAAATGATTTTATTTATGTTTTTTTATTTTGCAGTTCAGATTACCAAACCAATTCGCCCTTCATTACATTCACGAAATCATCAAATAAATAACGAGAATCATGAGGGCCTGGAGAAGACTCTGGGTGATATTGAACAGAAAAGGCTTTTTTGCCCTTTACGCGAATACCTTCGATAGATTTGTCGTTCAGGTTAACGTGGGTAATTTCAACTTTATCAGAATTTCTAACTTCATCCGGAATAACGCCAAAACCATGATTTTGTGAAGTAACCTCACAGTGGTTTTTAATAATGTTTTTTACAGGGTGGTTAAGGCCACGGTGTCCGTTAAACATTTTCATAGTGCCAATGCCATTTGCTTCTGCCAATAACTGGTGGCCTAAACAAATACCGAACAATGGTTTGTCTTCTTCCATGATTTCCTTAATGGTTTCTACAGCATAAGGCATCACAGATGGATCACCAGGGCCGTTGGAAATAAAATAACCATCCGGACCAAATTCTTCCATTTCTGCAAACTTTGTTTTTGCAGGGAAAACTTTCACATAAATATCTCGGTTTTCGAAACTGCGTAGAATATTTTTCTTTATCCCTAAATCTAATGCTGCAACTTTTAAGCTTGCATCAGGGTTTCCATAAAAATAAGGTTCAGTTGTACTTACTTTTGATGATAATTCTAAACCTTCCATTGAAGGAACTTCAGCAAGTTTTTGTTTCAATTCGTCGATGTCAGTAATTTCTGAAGAAATGATGGCATTCATGGCACCCTTATCTCTAATATGACGCACTAAGGCACGTGTATCTATATCTGAAATAGCAACCAGGTTATCATTTTGAAAGTAATCCTGAATAGATTCAGTGGCTTGTTTGCGGCTATATACAATATTGTAGTTTTTACAAACTAAGCCTGCAATCTTAATTGAATCAGATTCAATTTCTTCTTTCTGGATTCCGTAATTGCCAATATGAGAGTTGGTTGTAACCATTATTTGTCCAAAATAACTTGGATCAGTAAAGATTTCCTGGTAACCCGTCATCCCGGTATTAAAACAAATTTCGCCAGTAGTGGTTCCGATTTTTCCAGCTGCTTTGCCGTGAAAAATAGTGCCATCGGCCAGTAATAAAATCGCAGGTAACTTGGTGTAGTTAGTCATGGTAATTACAATATGGATTTTGAGTTGAAAAAGACTTGAAAAAAGGGTTTATCTCAGCATTTAAGCTGTTTTTGCAGGGTGCAAAAAAAGATGAATATATCCCTTCCATTTCGGGGTACAAAGTTATGGTTTAAGAATGGAAATGTAAAGAAAAAAGTGAAATAAGCTTTGAGGTAAAATCGAAAATACTTTAGGAAATTATAGTGTTTTGAATAATCATCCTTAAAAAAATTGCTTTGGTCTTTTAGCTTTAGCCTTTCCGCTTATTTAAGGAAAAAACAATACTTTTGGGGCAACAAAATAAAACCCATGTCGGTACATAAAGAAATTAAAAGAATAACCACACACATTTTGCAGGAAATGAAACAGCGTGGTGAGAAAATATCCATGCTTACGGCTTATGATTATTCAATGGCTACCATTTTAGATGATGCCGGATTGGATGTTTTACTCGTTGGCGATTCTGCTTCAAATGTTATGGCGGGTCATGAAACAACTTTGCCTATCACTTTAGATCAAATGATTTACCATGCGGCATCCGTGATCAGAGCGGTAAAACGTGCATTTGTAGTGGTCGATCTTCCTTTTGGTTCTTACCAGGGAAATTCTAAAGAGGCCTTAAACTCTGCCATCAGAATTATGAAAGAATCTGGTGCACATGGCGTAAAGTTAGAAGGTGGCGAGGAGATTATAGAATCTGTACAGCGCATTATTACAGCGGGTATTCCGGTAATGGGACACCTTGGCTTAACACCACAATCTATTTATAAATTTGGTACCTATACTGTTCGTGCTAAAGAAGAGGAAGAAGCCAACAAATTAAAAACGGATGTTCTGGCTTTGCAGGCGGCAGGTTGTTTTGCCATTGTGTTAGAGAAAATTCCAGCTGCATTAGGCAAGGAAGTAACGAAGAGTTTGCATATACCCACCATTGGTATTGGCGCTGGGAATGGTTGCGACGGACAGGTTTTAGTGGTTAATGATATGATCGGATTAACAAAAGGATTTAAACCCAGGTTTTTACGACAATACATTAACCTTTACGACGATATTTTAGGTGCTGCACAGTCTTACATTCGGGATGTTAAAAGCAATGACTTTCCAAGTGAAAAAGAACAGTATTAAGTTTGGAGCTGTGAGATTGGAGTCTTCAGTCTAGAGTCAACTAACCAAATAACCAACTAAACATCTAACCACCTACTCAATAACCTCTATGCCTATTACCGATAAAGACATTCTTTTTGAAGACAATCATTTAATCGCTATTAATAAAAGAGCTGGAGATATTGTACAGGTTGATGAAACAGGTGATGAACCGTTAGATGAACAGGTGAAAAAATACATCGCCCAAAAATATAATAAACCAAACGGAGCATTTTTAGGTGTAGTACATCGTTTAGATCGTCCGGTAAGCGGTGTGATTTTGTTTGCAAAAACAAGCAAGGCCTTAGAGCGGATGAATGCAGCTTTTAAAAATCGTGAGGTTAAAAAAACTTATTGGGCCGTGGTTAAAAACAAGCCAGAAAATGAATCAGGAACATTGATCCATTGGTTGATTAAAAACCCTCAGAAAAATGTGGTTACCTATTATAAATCTGAAGTTCTGGGTTCTCAACGGGCAGAATTATCCTATCGTTTACTCTCAAAAGTAGGAGATTATTATCTCATTGAGGTTGATCCGCTTACTGGCCGGTCGCATCAGATCAGGGTTCAGCTTTCTTCTATGGGTTGCCCTATAGTTGGAGATAATAAATATGGCTATCCCCGCGGAAGCAGAAAGGGGAGTATTTGCTTACATGCCCGCAGACTGCAGTTTTTGCATCCGGTAAAGAAAGAACCTGTTAATATTTTTGCCAAATTACCTGTAGACGGCTTTTGGGACAGGTTTGAAAATATTTAATACCTGATTTTATCGAATATAATTGGAAATTATTTACAAACGATCGACTTAAAAACCATTGATTGGTCAAAATGAAGATTAGAAGTGTTCTTAAATTTCATTTTACCTTTCACTTCTTCTATATCTCCAAATCCTTCAACTAACTCGTTGTTTTTCTTCAACCATACTACTTCACGAGTTGATGTTGTACCTTCTGATTGGAAAGTATAATCGGCAATAATGGTATCTCCTTTAACAATACCGGTAATGGTGCCATTATTCTTATCCTTTTCAAATAAGTTATAATTCAGAACACCATTTACTTTGTCATTGTTGATTTCTAAGCTTAAAGAAGCTGTATCTTTTTTATCAATGTATTGAAAGCATTGTTTAGAATTTGTATCTGTTTCAGCAACTTTAGCGTCTGTTGCAGTACTTTTTGAACTATTGCCCTGGCAGGCAACCATAGTAAATGCAAAGATAGCGAGTATTGGAATGACGTTTCTCATGGTTTTAGTTTTAATTGTTCTAACCTCAAAGCCCTTGCCAGAAAATAAGCTAGCTATATACTCTTCAATTTTTCCAACACCTTCTCAAAAGGAAAAGCCCCGCATTTGCGGGGCCATCCTAACAATTAAACTAAGTTTTTTACCAAACATAAGTGGCAACAGCACCCTGATCCAGGCTGCTAGTCATTATTTTTCCTTTGTATTTAATATTGAAATGGGTAGTGGAACTATTGTTGTTGCAAACAATCAGCACATTTTTCCCATCTGGAGTTTTAAAAGCCACGTTCTGCAAATTATTGGTCAAATTAGATGCAATTCGAACTGATCCGGCTGGAACAAATTTCGAGGCATGTGCAATTACATAATAGGCCACATTCCTGCTTATTGCCGGTGCAATGGTAATTGCGCCCAAACATGATGTACAGCCGCCTTTATCGGTATGAGGATTATAATTTGGATCAGCAGCCAGATTCCATTCCAATACATTTCTGCTCCAATTTCGGGTAGCGCCAATAATTAAAGTAGATACATGCCATTTCAAATCTTCCGCAAAATTACTTGGTCCGCCAACCCACTGCTCAGTGAAATAAACATTTTTATCAGGATGTGCATCATGAACTTTCGATAAAGCTGTAATTGGACCGGCATATAAGTGAAAGGCAGAACCATCCACATATTTTTTCGCCTCGGCGTCATTCAAGATAGTGATTGGATATTCAGGTTTATCAGCATTATGATCGTAAACAATGATTTTGGTTTTAATTCCACTATTTTTAAATACAGGACCTAAAGCTGTTTTAATAAAATTCGCCTGATCAACAGCTGTCATGTACATACTTGGATTATTCCCAGGATGTAAAGGCTCATTCTGAGGGGTGATGGCATCAATTACAATTCCTTCAGCCTTCATGGCCTGGATGTATTTAACCAGGTACTTGGCATAGGTTTGATAATATTCTGGTTTCAAACTTCCTCCGATAAAACTTTTATTCGTTTTCATCCAGGTTGGAGCAGTCCACGGTGAACCTAAAATCTTAATAGCAGGATTAATGGCTACAATTTTCTTTAAAATCGGAATCAAATCTGCCTGCTCTTTTGCAATTGAAAATTTAGCCAGAGCTCCATCAGTTTCGCCTTCTGCCAAATCGTTATAAGTAAAAGGAGTTGCGCTCAAATCGGAGGCTCCAATACTTATCCTAATGTAGTTAATACGGATGGCACGATCGGTAGCAGAGAAAAGCTCATTCAGTAAATTTTCTTTTTCTGTTGCAGGCAAGGCATTAATCAGAGCTGCACTTCCACCTGTTAAAGTGTATCCAAAACCATCAATGGTTTGAAACTTAGTCTCCGGATCAACTTCAATAGTTGGATTTGAATTAGTTCCATCGGAGAGGTTTAGCGAGATATTTTGTTTTTGAAGCAATTGAGATTGATCACCTTTGGTTAGCCAGAAGCCCACTTCATTTTTTTTGGAATTAGTGGTGGTTTTTTGATTGGCTTCATTGCCTGATTTTACATTTCTACTGGCGCAGGCAGATAATAGCAGACTGGTAACTAAACAAATATTATAAAGGAATTTCATAGGAAGATAAAAAATTTTAAAATCGAAATCTTTGTTTAAAAGGTTCGGGATTGCAATATGTTTGATCCCGAACCTTAAGGTTTATTTGGTGTGTTAATATTATCTGATACTTGGATTTCGGTCTAATTCTGCCTGTGGAATCGGAAACAATAATTTCGAAGCTGTAACATTATAATTTAGGCTTGCACCATTACCGTTTTTCTGGGCATTCATTACTGCAATCGCTCTATTGGTTCTTAATAAATCAAACCAACGATGGCCTTCAAAAGCCAGTTCTAAACGGCGCTCTTTTTCTATGGCCAGACGCATGGATGGCTGATCATTTGCCGGAGTTGCAGCCAGATTTACACGACGACGGATTTCATTTACTAAAGAGGCAGCTGCCAACCAGCCTGAGGAACTTAGTTCATTTAAGGCTTCTGCTTTAAGCAACTTAATATCAGCCAAACGAAGAATATATGAATTGGCTAAATCATCATTGCGGTATTTGTTAATAAACGGATAATTAGATTTAGACCAGTAATCATCAGACCATCCTTCTGTGCTTACGTTTTTGAAGCTCACACTGGAGTTTTTACGGATTACATCACCTTCTGCATCAAAGGCAGCAATCAAGTCATTTGTTGGCGTGCAAAAACGCTTCCATCCGGTACCTACAATTACACCAGTCATCCAGTTTCCACGACCATTCGGGCCGCCCCAGCCATCATACTGCATTTCCCAGATCGATTCACTGTTATTTTTATGTGAGCCATCAAATAGCTGATCAAATGATCCCATCAAATTGTAACCGCCATTTATAGTGGCATCAGCATATTGTTGTACTTTGCTCCAGTCTGGATTAGGTTTTGATGCATAAACTTTTGCTAATAGCGCATTAACAATTCCTTTGGTAATAATGCCTTTATTTGAGGCAGTGGTGCGAACAATTGGTAAAGCATACTCTAAATCTTTAATGATTTGTGCATAAACCTCATCCACAGATGAACGGGATTTTTGCATTTCTTCTAAAGAGGTTGGTGAAGTTAAAACCAAAGGAACACCTCCATATAACCTCACCAGGTGGAAATAAAAGTAAGCCCTTAACGTAGAAGCTTCTCCCAAAATCTGATTTCTCCGGCCACTTGCGTCCAATGCAGGATCCTGAATATTCGGAACATTTTCCAAAACTTCATTTGCATTTTTGATATTAGAATAAAGTCCGGTCCAATCACGGCCAACATTGCCATTTGTTGAATTGGTGCTGAAAAGGTCAATTTGAATATTGGCTGGGTTATCACCTCCGGCATAGGCATTATCTGCTGTAACATCACCGTTAACCATATAATCCCAAATGTGGTAGTCGTTATACATACCACCATAAACGCCAGCCATTAATTTCTCTGCTGCAGCAGCAGTTGTAAAGGCTACATCTGCTGTAACTTGGTTGAAAGGCTGTTTTTCAAGGAAATCTTTTTTGCATCCGCTTTGCAAAGTAATCGCTAATGCTGCGGTTGCCACTAATGAATATATTTTTAATTTCATTTTCTTAATCTTTAAAATCCAACATTAATACCAAACAATAAACTTCTTGATTGTGGATAAGTGCCATAATCAACGCCCATTGAGGGGCCATTTGCTGAATTCATGTTCACTTCAGGATCCAGCCCTGAGTATTTTGTAAAAGTTAATAAGTTATACCCGGTAGCAAATAAAGTTAGCTTGCTCATTTTTAGTTTTTCCAATACCGATGAGCCGAAACTGTAAGAAAGCGTAGCGGTTTTCAAGCGCAGATAAGAGGCATCTTCTACAAAACGGCTGGAAGTAAGGGAATTTTCTGAACTACTTCTTAACGCTTTAGGGATATTGGTGATTTGACCTGGAGTAGTCCATCTGTTTAATACGGCTGCTGATTGATTTTTCGAATCGAACATGCCTTCGATATCAATTCTTGAGGCATTAAATAATTCACTACCCTGAACCCCCTGGAAAAAGAAATTAAATCCCCAGTTTCCATAAGTTAAATTATTAGTGATACCATAAATAAATTTCGGTTGTGCAGAACCAATAAAAGTTCTGTCGCCAGGATCTGCCGAGCCCGTAACGCCATTTCCATTGGTATCAGCATATTGTGCCGCTCCGTTAGCTGGATTTACACCGGTAAATACATAGCCGTAGAAACTACCTAGTGGCTTGCCTGCTACCACACGAACGGCATCATCACGTTCGTAAATTCCGGCAAAGTTTAATGATTGTGTCGTGGCACCTAAATCGGTTACTTTATTCCTGTTAATAGAAAAATTTAAATCCGTAGTCCATTTGAATTGCTCACGATCAAAGTTCTTAGTTGACAAAACAAACTCCAAACCTCTGTTTTCCATGGCACCAACGTTATAGGCCTGACTTCCAAAGCCTGATGATGGAGGCAACTGCACGTTAATTAAAAGATCATTTGTCTTTTTTAGATAAGCATCAGCAGTGAAGGTAATGCGGCTATTGAACATTGTTAAATCCAAACCAATATTGGTTTGCGTGGTTTTTTCCCAGGAAAGGTTATCATTTGCAGGGTTTTGAAGGTTGTATTCGCCCTGTGCATTTACGTTGTAAAGCTTTAAGTAGGCATAATCACCAATTCCTTCATCATTACCCACTTTACCCCAGCTACCACGAATTTTTAAGTCATTAATGGTTTTACTTTCTTTCATAAAGTTCTCTCCAGAAATTCTCCAGCCAGCAGACAAGGACGGGAAGTAACCAAAACGGTTTTCTTTCGCAAATCTAGATGAACCATCAGCCCTGAAGTTTGAGCTGAACAGATATTTACTATCATAAGCATAAGTGATCCGGGCTAGGTAAGATTGTTTGCTCCATTGTGCCCTTTGTGGCACTGTTAAAGCTACTGATGGTGCTGTTGGATTGCCAGATACATCATAAAAACGAGTTAATTCATTATTTTTATATTGATAATCTGAAGATTGAATGGTGTAGCCACCTGTAGCCGTAAAAGCATTTTTACCAACATTTTTAGTGTAATTCAAAATGTTTTCATTTAACCAAACATGATCGTTAGTGGTGTTATCTCTGTAAACACCTCTTTCCTGACGTCCATAAGTGGTAAGGAAATTATCGGTATAATACTTATAAAAGTTTCTATTCGAATTGGTACTGATGGTAGATTTAAAAAACAAATCTTTAGTAAAATTAACTTGAGCACCAAATGCCCCAATGAATCTGAAATTACGTGTTTTATTGTTTGATCCGAAAGCTAAAGCTAAAGGATTATCCCAGCCACCTGCATTCGGAATAGTAGTGTATTGACCATTTGGTTCAAAAATACCGATGGTAGGAGGGGTAGTTAATGCGCCTAAAATAACACCTCCACGCGAAACACTGCTGTTATCACCAACATCGATAGAATTGCTTGATGTTAAAACAGCATTTCCAGTTAACTTTAACCATGATGTAATATTTTGTGATCCATTAAAGTTTGCCGTGATACGATCCAGTTTGGCTGGCGCAACAACGCCTTTATCTTGTTGGTAACCTGTAGAAAAATAATACTGACCACCTTTTACACCACCTGAGATGGATGCCTGATACTGGTTTTGTGTTCCGGTGCCAAAGGTCTCTTTTTGCCAGTCGGTATTGCTATTTCCACCAAAAGTAGTGTAACCCAATTCCTTCATCAAACCAATATATTGCTCATTGTTCAATACATCTTGTTTTTGCCAGAAGTTAGAAAAACCTGTAAAGGCATTGAAAGCTACTTTCAATTTGCCAGCCGATCCCTTTTTAGTGGTAATCAAAACCACTCCATTCGCACCACTTGAACCATAAATAGCCGCTGCAGATGCATCTTTCAAGATTGTCATGGATTCGATATCGTTGGCATTTAAAAAGCTGGCATCTCTTGACGTAACTCCATCAATTACATAAAGTGGACTATTGGAAGCGGTGATTGATGTATTCCCACGGATACTGATTGAAATTCCTGCGCCTGGTTTACCAGATTGTGAACTCACCTGAACACCCGCTGCTCTACCCTGGATAGCTTGTAGCGGGTTAGTGATCGGCTGATTCTCTAAATCTTTCGATGAAACTGAAACTACCGACGTTGTTAAGTCTTTTTTAGTTGTTGTACCATAACCAATTACAACCACCTCATTAAGCTGTTGGTTATCATCAGATAGGGTAACGTTAATACTGGTCCTGTTGTTTACAGATTCCTCTATAGGTTTAAATCCAATAAAAGAAAATTCGAGTATTGCATTCTGTGGTGTAGAAATGGTAAAAGTTCCGTTGTCTGCCGTTGATGCTCCTTGGTTTGAGCCTTTCACTTTAACAGAAACACCAGGTAAAGGCAGACCTTTCTGATCTTTTACCTGGCCAGTTACGGTAATGTTTTGTGCCATACTCCATGAGATAGCGCCAAGAAGAAATACCATAAGCAATGTAAATTTTTTTCTCATAATTTTTGCTTTGTTAATATTATATGAGGTAAAGTTACTATGGAATTCATGTTAAAAACAAGTTTTCTGAAAGTTAATTTTAGTGTAAATAACTGATTTATAATGTTTTATAAAATTTATGATACGCTTTAGTACCGCGGTTATTTAAATACACTTTACCCTGATTATCAGCTGCTAAGTACTTAGAAAGGGTAAGGCTTCGGAGCGATTTTGATACGCTTAAATACCAGTCAAATTATTTTGCTGATGATGGGTAAATCACAAAAATGTGACTAATTAATGCCACGAATTATTCAATTACCAGTTGGCTCCAACCATTTTTTCCGCTTTTTTTAAGAGTTTTCTTGCGGTCTTCCATCACTTTTTTAATTCGCGATCCGAAGGTCCAGCAAGTGCTTTGTCTGATGGTCAGTAACTCTGAAAGTTTATGTGATGAGATTTTTCCTTTTGATGAATAAATCAGAAAAATCATATAGAAGGCTTTATTAATTGGAATGCGTGTATTGTGAAAAATAGTGTAGGTAGTAACCGATTCTTCATAACCGCATTTACTGCAACGGCGGCTATGTAAGATGTGACCACTAAAATAATGATCATTATTACATTTTCTACAATGGTAACCATTCTTCCATTTAAGTTCTGCTAAAAATTCGTAACAGGTTTCTTTGTCAGGGTAAATTTTACTAAACTCCTCAAAATTCACCTCGGTATCCATTACCCTGTCTCGGGTTATTTTCTCAACATTGGTTTGCAACTCTTCATTATCCTGCTCCAATAACACATTCATTCTTGAAATCTCTTCAGCCTGCTTCTGCAATAAAATATTAGCTTCTTCTAATGCCTGGTTCTTACTTTCAATAATTAATGATTTGTGAAAAACATCACGTGTACGCTCTTCTACTTTACTTTCCAGTTCACGGTTTACAGTATCCTTTAATTTAGCATTAACCGCCATTTGGCGGATGATTTTTTGTTGTGCCTTATCCCTGTTCAATTTCAAAATCCTCACCTTATCACCAATGGCAAAGGATAAGAAAACCATTTCCATAATAAAACAAAAACTAAGGCTATAATAACTAATGACACCAAAGTTTAACCAGTTGATGCCCAGCATAATTAAGAACTTAAGCATAAAGCCTATAAATAGAAAACTGTAGCCCAGGACAAAAAAGCGGGCAGGTTTGTAGCCATTCTTGTAAATATAAATTCCCGTGAAGAAAGCTACTGATAGCGGGACAGCCTCTATAAATTTAAAACTGAATAAAGTTTGGTCAAAAAGATAACAATAGAAAAAAAAGATAACTCTTAATATAATCACACCAGTAATTAATTTGTTTATTTTCGGTGCTTTTGATTTAATCAGTAATAATTCTTTGGTGAAAAGCAATGCAAATACACTTGTGGTACAAAGTGCAAATGCATAGGCTATTTGATTCCAGGCTGGTGCATTTGGCCAAAGGTATTGATAGGCAATACCATCTGTACTCATTTCGAAAAATCCAACACTCAGGTTGTATAAAACATAATAAAGGTATTGTTTCTGCCTGATGGAAATATACATAATCAGGTTGTAGAAACTGAAGACCAGAATCATTCCATAAAAAATTCCAAAATAGAAGTATTCATCCAGTGCATAAGAAATGAACCATTCTGCAGATCTCAGTACAATAATAATATCCGAAATTTGAGATGATTTTATCTTGAAATAGTATGTTTGAATATTTTTACTATTATTTTTAATAGGAATTTCAAAGTTTTTATGGTTGATCAGTCTCTTACTGAAATTCTGTGTGTCGCCTAATAATTCAATACGGTAAGTACCATCAGCCTGTGGAATGAAAGCTGTAATGTGATCGATGGTTTGATCAAAAAACTCCAGTAAAAATGGTTTTTCAACTTTTTCATTTCCCCTGATTTTTACTCGAAACCAATAAGTTTGATTAAGATTTTTAGTCTGTGGCGTGCTGGTGATACTGGCCTTAAACAAATTCTCAAATGCCTTACTGCTAATTTGATTGAATTTATATTGACCGGCAGAATCTTCCAGGATCTCAATTTCTTTGAAAGTGAAAATATGTTGGGGAATAGAATCCTGTATTTGTACCACTTTTTGAGCCATCAAATCTGGTACAAGCCATAGTAAAAAGCCGATAACAAGCAGAAAAACTTTCTTAAAAAATAATGGCATTGGCATGTAGCTCCAAAGGTACGAATTTGAAATAAATGAAATTAATAAGTGATGAACTTAAAAAATTAGAGAAATGCTGGTGCCTGCTTGTTCTACAGATTTAATCTCAATATCAATTTTGTGAAAAATGGCTATACTTTGAACAATGGCCAGACCTAAACCAAATCCATTTTCTTCCGTATTTCCCCTTTTAAAACGATCAAAAGCATTTGCCACCAGTTCTTCACTCATGCCAAATCCATTATCTGAAACAGTAAGCACATACTTTTGATTAACGACATTACCTGTAATAGATATTTGTCCGCATTCACGGTTATATTTTATGGCATTATTAATTACATTCATCAGGAGCGTATGCATGAGCGCCTTATTACCTATGAATTTGTAATCATCACGTATATCAATCTGATAGCTGATATTTTTATCTGCTATTCTATCTTCCAGATCTTCGTAAATATCATTGAGTTTTTCCCGAAGGTCTATCTCTTCCGTTTTCAGGTATTGGTTATTCTCAACTTTTGAAATTAAAAGTAAACTATTAATAATCACCTTTAGCCGATTCAGTGTTTTAATTGATGCATAAATTTTATTCTCATGCTCTACCGGAATTTCCGGCGTGTTTAACATATTTTCAAAGCGTGTGCTTAAAATAGAAATAGGGGTTAGTAATTCATGTGAAACATTAGCGATAAACTGTTTTTCGAGTGCAAATAGCGTATTTATTTTTCGCATCAAGGTATTCACGCTATTGTCTAGCATTTTAAAATCCTCAGTGGTGGTAGGAATATTCTGGTAGTTATAATGAAGCGGATCATCAACTTTATTGATTTTTTTATCAATGATCAGGTAAAAAGGTTTGAGCAAATAATTTGAAAAAGCATAATCAGCTACCAGAGTGATCAAGAGGGCAATAACCAGTACAATAAGTGTATAAAAGCGAATAGAATTTTTAATTGACTGGAGGGTCGTCATGGTTTCACCAATTTCCAGGTTATACCAGTTGGTGTGGTAAGAGAATTTATAATTTAAAATGCGGTAGACTTCAATATTGCCTTCAATTTCACGTCTCTCTGTGTAAACAATGGCTGAAGAATCCTTTTGATTGTCTGGAATATCCTGTAAAACGATAAACTCTTCTTTTAATATGTTATAGTCGGTAAAAGATTCCTGATTATTTAATAAGCTATCAATTTCACTATCTGTCAGGTTTTTGATAATCTTATTCTTTTTTTTGATCAGTCGATTATCCAGTTGATTATAGGCAAGTTTTTCCAATGAGAATAAAATAGCAGCTCCTAAAAGCAATATAATAGCAATTTTAGTTACCGCATTATATAAAGAAAACTTAACCTGTAATTTCATGCTGAGGTGTTTGTTTGGTTAGTATGGGTGAGGTGTTTAGATGGGTTGTATGTTGAGTTAAAGGGTTAGAAGTTTAGAGGGTTAGATTGATAAGATATTGAATTGTCTAGGCCATTAAGTGTCAAAAAAACATAAATTTTAAGAATTAAATGTTTTGTAATTTTAATAATCAATTAACAACTTCTTTTCCTTTCCATCTTAAAAACCGCAAATTGTTAATTGAGAAACTGTTATTTGGCTCTGGAACTTCTAAACTTCTAACCGATTCTTCAATCTCTCACCTCTTCTCTTAGCAATTAATCCTGTATCCAATACTCCTTACGGTTTCAAACCAGTCAATAGGGGTGGTTGCGGCCAGTTTTTTACGTAAATTTTTAACGTGTACATCTACAAAATTAGAATCAGAATTAACTTCTAAAATATCGCCCCAAACATGTTCAGTTAAGCTCATTCTAGACACTACGCGATTTTTGTTTAATACGAGGTAGTTAAAGATCTCGAATTCTTTTTTGGTTAAATTGAGTCGTTCTTCACCAAAAGAAACTGTTCTGTTTTGAATATTTAATAAGAAATTATGAACGTTAACTTCATTTTTTTCAAGTTTATGTTTCCTCCTGATAATGGCATGCATACGTGCTAAAAGCTCATTTAAGGAGAAGGGTTTTGGTAAATAGTCATCTGCACCTTCATCCAAACCTTTAATGCGATCATCAACTGCACTTCTGGCGGTTAAAATGATTACGGCATCATCGCGGTCTTTAATGGCTTTAAGTTGTTTCAATACTTCAAAACCATCGCCATCAGGTAGACCTAAATCAAGTAAAATGAAATCGTAGTTGTTAACAAATATTTTTTCTTCTGCAGATGATTTTTTCCAGGCATGTTCAACTATAAATCCTTCTTTGCTTAAAAATTCATCCATTTCTAGCGCCAGGCTTTTTTCATCTTCAACTATAAGTACGTTCATTTGGCTATTTATTTATATACTTTGAGCTTTTAATCTTTCATTAGTCGCTTTGCTTTAGTCTTTAAGCTTTAATCTTTCCACTTTAAGCTTTAATCTTTCAGCTTTAAGCTTTAGTCTTTCAGCTTCCCTTCAACAACTAAGTTAATATTTTTCAGGATAATGCTGCAGGCTTCTTCAATTTCTGTTTTAGTGATGATAAGGGGAGGAGCAATACGCATGGAATTGCTGCAGTGCAGAAACCAATCCGATAATACACCATCTAAAATACAGGCATCTATGATTTTTTTATTGATTTCGAAACTTTCAAATTCAACTGCCAGCATCAAGCCTTTCCCTCTGATTTCTTTAATTGCAGGATGTTTTAAGAGCGACTTAAAGAGTTGCCCTTTTTCTTCTACTTCGGCTACAATCTCATTATCCACCAAAGTTCTTAGCGTAGCCAAACCGGCTGCACAACAAACCGGATGACCACCAAAAGTGGTCATATGGCCCAAAATGGGGGTATGCGATAGCACAGACATAATTTCCAATGAACTGATAAATGCACCAATAGGCATACCACCGCCAATTCCCTTTGCCAGCAGCAGAACATCTGGTACTATATTATAATGCTCGAAGGCAAACATTTTACCACTTCGCCCAAAACCTGATTGTATTTCATCGAAAATTAATAGTGTTCCCGTTTCCTGGCATTTTGCTTTTAAGGCTTGCATATAAGCTAGATCTGCTACCCTGATTCCGGCTTCACCTTGAATTGGCTCAATAAAAACAGCGGCAATTTTTTCAGTAATATTAATTAGATCAGCAATATGATTATGCCTGATAAAACTTACATGAGGTAAAAAAGGGCCATAACCTGAAGAATAGAAATCACTTTCCATTAAACTTTCAGCACCTTGAGTACTGCCATGATAGGCATTTTTACAAGCAATAAAACCTTTTCTGCCTGTATATCGCTTGGCCAGTTTCATCGCACCTTCTACCGCTTCGGTACCAGAATTTAAAAAATACGTACAGCTTAAGCTTTCAGGTAAAATATCGGCTAAAGCTTTGGCAAAGTTTACTTGTGGTGTTTGTACATACTCGCCATATACCATTAAATGCATATAGGTTTCAGCTTGCTCCTGAATAGCTTTAACAACAACTGGATGGCAGTGACCAACATTGCTCACTCCAATACCTGCAATTAAATCTAAATGTTTTTTATCTGATGAATCGTAGATATAAACGCCTTTTGCCCGTACAAATTCGAGCATAAGTGGTTCAGGAGAGGTTTGCGCATTATGTTGTAAAAACAACTGACGTTGTGTAAGCATGGCACAAAAGTACGGAAATACAATAGCCTTTAAAACAAAAAGACCTGCATGCCGCAAGTCTTTCGCTTAATTTTTCTGTCCGCCTCTAAATTTATTAAGCAGTTCACGCTTAAATCCTTCCTGCGCCCGATAAAATTTTCCGACGATTTTAATGGGAAGCCTGGATTTAAATTTACTGTAATACTTTTTATCAAGATTAAGATCTCTTTGTTTAAAATCAAATTCGCTGGTAATTAAACTTTGAACCTGAGCATCAGTAAGGTTATCTATTTCATTTACTTTTCTAAAAGAAATCATTTTTTGCATGCGTTCTTTGCGTAGGGCATTTTGCTCGCTCTGCATATCGTTGTATATCGGCCAGAAGATTTTTGCTTCATCTGGAGATAAATCAAGTTTTTGGGTAAAATAAGCTATTTTAAGTGATTCTATTTCTTCGCTTTTTGGTCTTTGTGCCAAAAGCGTAAGGGGTAATAAGAATATTAATGTACTGAATAGTAAGTTTTTCATTATTAGTTATTTAATTCATGAGATAAATCACTCGAAGAGAAATTGCTCAATAAATAGTTTTCCATTTCTGTATCTGACGCAGAAGTATTATTTGCTGATGTGGTATTTTGTTGCTCTAAATGCTCAATGATGGTATTTTCATCAATATCATATAGCAGCTGATCACTTGAAAGCTCTGCGGATGGGGTTTGAGCAGGTACTGATGATGCATTGTTTTGATAGAAATAAGCACCAAACGATGCTATTAAAACGAAACACGCTGCACTAGCATATTTTAAAATATTTCGTCTCCAAAGAGGGATAATTTTTACAGTTTTTATAGGTTGATCAGCAGCTATTCTGTTGGTGATTTTATGCTTTAAATCATTAAAATAATGTTCAGGGACAGAAAAAGAGTGCTCGTCTTTCGGCAGTGCTGATAACTTGATATTTGTTTGGATACGCTCAGAGAGATTTTCAAAATAATTTTGTGGAACCTCAAAACTATCGCTATTCAATTCTTTGTTTAAACCATCTATGAAGATAGCAGATTTCACTTTCTCTCCTACACTTTCGAAATATCCATTTGGAATGTTGAATGGATTGCTTTTCTGCATTGCTGCCAGTACAGGAGCATCCTTTTTCCAATCGTTATTTTCTATATTTTCATTCATCACAGATATAGGATACAATTTGAGTGAAAAGGTTTAATAATCTATTTCATCATTTGTAATAAAAGCTTCAATTTTTTTTGCAGCAATATGGAACGATGCTTTTAAAGCGCCTACTGATGTTCCCAGTACCTGCGAAATTTCTTCATATTTCATATCTCCAAAATATTTCATATTAAAGATCAGGCGTTGCTTTTCAGGAAGGGTAAGAATGGCTTTTTGCAACTTTAATTCTAATTTATCTCCATTGAAGTAAGAAGAAGCTACAAGGTTTTCAGCCAGTTCTGATGATACCTCATCCAGAGGGGTATTGTTTTTTAGTTTTTGTTTGTTGAGGAAAGTAATGGATTCGTTTGTCGCAATGCGATAAATCCAGGTATACAGTTGCGAGTCGTTTCTAAATTTATCAAGATTCTTCCATACCTTTACAAATACCTCCTGTAACAAATCGTCACAGTCATCATGGTTAAGTACCAATCGCCTGATGTGCCAGTAAATTTTCTGCTGATATTTTTTTAAAAGTAAATTGAAAGCTTCATCGCGGGTTTTCTCGATGGCAAACATTTCAAGAATTTGCGAATCTTCAATTGGTTTCATCGAGGAATATTAGTATTTATTACTAAAAAGGCACCAAGAACACCAAGTTTTTATTAGTGTGCTTCGTGCCTTTAAAGTTATTTAATTATGCTTTTTTTCTGCCGATTACCTTTTGAACTGCTTCAACAATGTTTACTGCATCTAAGCCGTATTTAGACATTAATTGATCAGGTGTACCGCTTTCACCAAAGGTATCATTAGTAGCTACAAATTCTTGTGGAGTAGGTAACTCAGTTGTTAGTAAACGTGCAACACTTTCACCTAAACCGCCAAATTTGTTATGTTCCTCACAGGTAACTACGCAGCCTGTTTTTTTAACTGATTTCAAAATGGCTTCATCATCCAAAGGTTTGATGGTGTGGATGTTGATGATTTCCGCATCAATACCCAACTCTGCCAATTGCTCTCCTGCTTCAATTGCTTTCCAAACCATATGGCCTGTAGCAATAATCGTTACATCAGTTCCTTCATTCACCATCCATGCTTTACCTATCTCAAATTTTTGATCAGGATCTGTAAATACTGGAATTACCGGGCGTCCGAAACGTAAATAAACCGGACCTTCATATTCTGCAATAGCCATGGTTGCAGCTTTGGTTTGATTATAATCACATGGATTTATCACCACCATTCCTGGCAACATTTTCATTAAGCCAATATCCTCCAAAATCTGGTGAGTTGCACCATCTTCACCAAGTGTTAAACCTGCGTGAGAAGCACAAATTTTCACATTTTTATTGGAATAGGCTACTGATTGACGAATCTGATCGTAAACACGACCAGTAGAAAAGTTTGCAAAAGTTCCTGTAAATGGAATTTTACCATTAATAGTCATTCCTGCTGCAATACCAATCATATTGGCTTCTGCAATACCTACTTGGGTAAAACGCTCTGGAAAATCTTTAATAAAAGCATCCATTTTAAGCGACCCAACCAAATCAGCACATAATGCAACAACGTTTTCGTTTTTCTTTCCAGCTTCATGTAAGCCAGCACCAAATCCCGAACGTGTATCTTTTTTCTCTGTATATTCGTATTTTTTCACGTTATTATGTTTTTAATTAACTGCTTACAAGTTTGCTTCGCAGGTTTTTATTTTATTTTTAGATATGAGATTTTAGACGTGAGATCATTCGACAATTAGTCTCAAATCTCATATCTATTGTCTCAGATCAAGTTTAATAGTCCCCTAAAGTTTCTGGTAACTGCGCTAACGCTGAAGCCAATTGCTCATCATTTGGTGCGGTACCATGCCATTTATGTGAACCAACCATATAATCTACACCAGCACCCATCTGCGTACTCATTAAATTTAAAATTGGCTTACCTTTTCCTGTCAATGTTTTAGCATAATGTAAACCTTCTACAATAGCCTGCATATCATTACCATCAGTATTGATTACATGCCATCCAAAAGCTTCAAATTTTGCTTGTAAATCATCTAATGCAAGTACTTTACTGGTTGGACCATCAATTTGTTGTCCATTATAATCTACTGATGCAATGAGGTGATCTACTTTATTAAAAGGAGCAAACATAGCTGCTTCCCAGTTTTGTCCTTCCTGTAATTCTCCATCACCGAGCAAAGCAAAAACATGAGATTGATCACCGTTTAATTTTTTTGCTAAAGCTGCTCCTATAGCAACTGATAATCCTTGACCTAATGATCCCGATGCAATCCGGATTCCAGGTAAATGTTCATGTGTAGTTGGGTGACCTTGTAATCTGGAATTCAGTTTACGGAAAGTCGCTAATTCGCTTTTATCAAAATAGCCCGCATGTGCCAATGTACTATACCATACAGGAGATATGTGTCCGTTAGATAAGAAGAATAAATCTTCTCCGGCACCTTCCATGGTAAAATCTGTTTTATGGTTCAATACTTCAAAATATAAAGCCGTAAAGAAATCAGCACATCCAAGCGAAGCGCCTGGGTGTCCAGACTGACATCCGTGAACCATTCTTACAATATCTCTTCTGATTTGCGAGGCAATATCTTCTAGCTCTTTAATTGTATGTTTCATTAAATATGAGGTTGTTGTTACATAGCAAAGTTAATATTTTACTTGCTATATCATAATTAGTTATTGATTAAATCGAGTACCTGTTGGGTTGAATTTTTAGTGTCAACCTTTTTAATAATGTGGGCAATTTTACCCTCACCATCTATAATAAATGTTGTACGAACGGTGCCCATATATTTCTTTCCGTACATGTTTTTTTCTGCCCATACGCCATAATCATTTACAATTTTCTGGTCGGTATCTGCCAGTAGGGTAAAAGGTAGGTTATGTTTGGTGATAAATTTCTGATGTGATTTTTCATCATCTACACTTACACCTAAAACCACAATACCTTTGGCTTGCAAGCCTTGATAATTGTCTCTGAAATCGCAAGCTTCTGCTGTGCATCCGGGGGTATCATCTTTAGGATAAAAATAAAGCACTACGGTTTTACCCTTATAATCATTAAGTGAAATTTCATTTCCGTTTTGATCTTTTGATGTTATTGCAGGTGCCGGGTCACCTTCTTTTAATTCTGCCATATATAAAATGATTGAATTTTGATGTTCATGGATCTATTAATTAATGCTGCAATGTAAACAGTTTAAATTACTATCCTGTTCGCAGTGATTTAAAAGATGACATTTTAAAACATTTTTACCATTTATTTGGAAAAATGTATCGTGTATCGTCTTGTGTTTTCTTTCATATCAGTAACCACCAGTTCCAATGAATGTTTGCCTGATGTAGTTCGCTCATCAAAGCTGTGCCAAAGTGTTGCAGTTTTCGCATCAAATTCCATTAATATCCATTTGCCATCCAGGTAGCCGTTAAAACTTTTAATGCCTGATAAATTATCACTGATTTTAAAAATCATTTTTGATAAACCAGCCATGCTTTTCCCTTCCGCAATATTGATTGGTGAAATTCGTGGGGCAATCGTATCAATAGCGATGTAAAAACTGCCGAAGTTTCTAGGAGTTGCTTTTACGAAACCGTTATCATAAGATCCACCTTGCGTGGACCCATTTGAATTTACGATAAGTGCTTTTGATCTTAAATTCTCCGGAAGTTGATCGGCCTTAATCCATAAATCAAAACCAATGTGAAGTGGGGTATAGCGGTTATGAATCTGATGGATAGCAGACCATGCGTTTCCTACTGGCTTCGGGAGCTTTTTATAAACAAAGTTTAAATCATTATATAAAGTTCCTTTTGGAAACACCACTTTAATATCCTCTGTGTTAAATTCATTTACTTTATTGTACGGATAGATCAGGCCGGATGGAATAATTGGTGCCGTAATTGGCGCCGTTCCTGCATTTACGGTAAAAGGTAAAATGGAAGAATTGCCTTTAGAATCTGTAATGATATACCGAAGCTGATGTGTAACGCCATCGTTGAAATTAATTTTTCCACTATTCACCAGCCCACTATAAATCTTTAACGGATTTCCGGGATCAACAAAACTCTTCTGAATACTTCTCTTGGTATTGAGGTATGTTGGATAATCAATATGTGAATTAATAGCTTTACTGTTTTCGAAAGCAAAACGCTCCAGCGCAGAAGTATAAATCATCTTTCCATCCATTTCCAGCTGAATAGAATACACGCCATTTATGCCAGAGGCACCATTATGCCGATCTGTAGTGACTACCCCAAAACCAACTTCACCCGTTAAACTAATGGGCGCAACAGCTTTATAATTCCCATTCGCACCTGTAATACCGATAGCCTGTTTGGGTGTAAATTCATTAAATGTTTTGCCATTTAAACGATAAACATATAAGCCATGAATAACGGGTGCGATGTTATCCGGGATGATAATCCCAAAAAACTGTGGATTAATGGTCTCTTCTGTTTTGGTATCCCTGATTTCAAAATGTAAGTGCGGGCCGCCAGAACTTCCACGGTTACCAGACCAGGCAATTACTTCACCCTTGTGTACAGGAATAAGTGTTGCATCTGGAAATTCATCAATTTCAAATGATTTTTTTTCATACTCCAGGTTTTTTACAACAGTGGCAATTTTTGGCGCAAAACGTTGTAAGTGCCCATATACTGTAGTAAAACCGTTTGGGTGATTGATATAAAGTGCCTGTCCGAAGCCACTGTTTTGAACCCTTAACCTGGAAATGTAGCCGTCTGCAACGGCATAAACCGGATAGCCTTCTCTTTGGTTGGTTCTGAAATCTACACCTGAGTGAAAGTGATTGCCCCTTATTTCGCCAAATGAACCTGCAAGGGCCGGAGGTGTGATGTCTAGCGGTTGCCTGAAATCCGTAATGGGATATTTATTATTGCTGAATATCTGCTGCGCATGAAGTACATTAACAGTTATAGAACAACAAATAAAAAGTGAGATGTTAAATAAATGCAGGATCGGTTTTTTAATCATTCCTTATTTAACCTCAAAATTTAAAAGTTGTTTGCCATTTAGCCAGGCGGCTAATTTATCACCTTGATGAACACGGCCAACCCCTTCCGGTGTACCTGTAAAAATCAAATCACCCTTTTTTAAAGTGATATATTGCGATACAAAACTGATGATTTTCTCGAAAGAGAACAATAAATCTTTAGTATGACCATGCTGACGTGTTTCACCATTAATTTTCAATTCAAAGTCCAAAAGGTATAAATCTTCAAAATCGCTTTTAGGCAAAAAGATACTTACCGGTGCAGAATGGTCAAAGCCTTTGGCCAATTCCCATGGAAGGCCTTTTTCCTTGTGTTTGCTTTGGATATCGCGGGCTGTAAAATCAATTCCTAAGCCAATCTCATCATAGTAATTTGAAGCAAATTTTTCTGCAATATGCTTTCCTTCCTTGCATATTTTTAAAACCACTTCGAGTTCATAGTGAATATCATCAGAAAAATCGGGAAGGTAGAAAGGTTTGTTATCTTTTAATAAGGCCGTATCTGGCTTCATAAAAATTACCGGAGTTGTTGGAACGGGATTATTAAGTTCTTTAGCGTGTTCAGCGTAATTCCGGCCTATGGCTATAATTTTCATTTCTTTTGGGTATAGTGTGTGAGTATGAGATTACGCATACCTTTCCAAAAATAGAAAAGAAAATGATTTTATAAAACTGAGATTCGTTTTACCTGGCTTTCTGACCCTGCTGTTACTCTTAAAAAGTAGATGCCTGCATTTAAACGGCTCGGAATATTGAAGCTTTTAGTTTGTTCACCAGCATTTAAGCGCTCATTTGAAAGTGTAACCACTTCATTACCTAACAAATCTATAATTTTGATGGTTGTTTGGGTGCCATCTTTACCTATAGATAAAATGATATTTAATTGATCTTCAACCGGATTGGGATAAATTTTTACCACCGTTAACAATTTGTCTTTGGCTGGTGCAACGGTAACACTTTTTGTAACGCTTGAATAGGAATTGTATACACCTGAATAGCCAAAGGTACCAAACATCGGTTTATAAGATTCGATATTTGCTTTTATTTCGGGAATTCTGATTGCTTTTTTTGATTTATTCTTTAAGCTGATATGAATACTATCGGCTTGTTGTGACCAGGAACTTAAACTACACAACAAAACCATACACAATGTGCATAGAAGTTTGGTGAGTAACGTTATCCTAGTGTAGAGTTTCATCAAATTGGTGAAGCAAATGTATTAATTTTAAACAAAGAAATTAAACATTTTGTTTGAAAGCGATATTTTAACACAATTTAACAAAAATACCTGATTTCAATCGTGTTAAAAATACACAATAATTTGGTTGTTAATTTGTTATAGTTAGTTTACTTTTGCCCCACTAAAAAAACATAAAGTGTCAAATCATAAAAATGTTAATGCATTAACCGCCGGTGGGGTTCTGATTAGTTTGGGAATCGTATTTGGAGATATTGGTACATCGCCGCTATATACACTCAACGCAATTTTTAAAATTATTTTAGGTGTAAAAGATGGTGTTATTACGCATCAGGGTGCGATTACACCTGATGTTGTTTTAGGCGTACTCTCTTGTATTATATGGACACTTACACTTCAAACAACCATTAAATACGTAATTATAACCTTAAGGGCTGATAACAAGGGAGAGGGTGGTATTTTTTCATTGTTTTCTTTAGTGAGAAAAAAGGCTAAATGGCTCGTTGTGCCTGCCATCGTTGGCGGTTGTGCTTTACTGGCCGATGGCATTATTACACCGAGTATTACGGTAACTTCGGCAATTGAGGGTTTAACCAGTAAATTTGATGTTCCGGTTATACCAATTGTTTTAACCATTCTATCCATGCTGTTTATTATTCAGCAGTTTGGTACCAATCTGGTTGGTAAACTCTTCGGACCTGTAATGTTTGTATGGTTTGCTATTTTAGGGGTTATAGGTGTTTCCTTTATCATTAAAGATTTTAGCATTTTAAGGGCCCTAAATCCATATTATGCCATGCATTTATTGGTCACCAATCACAATGCATTTTATATTTTGGGTGGGGTTTTCTTATGTACCACAGGAGCTGAGGCATTATATTCGGATCTTGGTCACTGCGGAAGAAACAATATCAGAATCAGCTGGATTTTTGTTAAGCTGACTTTAATTCTTAACTATTTAGGTCAGGGCGTTTGGATACTTCAAAACTCAGGTAATTTTGTGCCTGGTGCAAAAATGAATCCTTTCTTTATGATTGTGCCAGAGCAGTTTCAAATTGGTATGGTTATTCTGGCTACGATGGCAGCAATTATTGCGTCTCAGGCTTTAATAAGTGGTTCATTTACCTTAATATCAGAAGCGGTTCGTTTAAACCTTTGGCCAAAAATCCGAATCGTTTATCCTACGGTTTCAAAAGGCCAGTTATATGTTCCTTCTATTAACTGGATGTTGTGGATTGGTTGCTGCGGTATCGTATTATTATTTAAAGAGTCTGAACGAATGGACGCGGCCTATGGTTTATCCATCACCATAGCTATGTTAATGACAACTATTCTGGTGAGTTATTACCTGCGAAGCAGAAGATTTCCTAAATATTCTATTTTGATTTTCTTTCTGACTTACATCGTTATTGAAGGAACATTTTTAGTAAGTAACTTAACTAAATTTGTGCATGGTGGTTGGGTAACCGTATTAATCGGATCATTGTTGTTTACCATTATGTGGAGCTGGTTTGTAGCCAGAAAAATCAAAAACCGTTTCGTGAAATATGTGGAGATTGAAGATTACTATCAAATTTTAAGTGAATTGAGTAGTGATGAATCTGTTCCGAAATATTCTTCACAACTGGTTTATTTAACCAGTGCAAATTTCAAAACAGAGATAGAATCCAAAATTATTTACTCCATTATCCAGAAAGAACCTAAACGAGCTGATGTATATTGGTTGGTTCACGTTGATGTAATGGATGAGCCATATACAATGGATTATAAGGTAGAATTTTTAATCCCTGGGAAATTAATCCGAATTGACTTTAGATTAGGTTTCAGAGTAGAACAACGTGTAAACCTACTTTACCGTAAAGTGGTTGAAGAATTGGTTAAAAATGGAGAAATAGACATTACCAGTCAGTATAAATCTTTGAATAAACATAAAATTGCAGGTGATTTCAGGTTCGTATTGTTGGAAAAACACTTATCAAAATTTACTAAGCTAAGTTTTTACGAGCGTCAAATTATGGATTATTACTTTATTCTTAAAAAGTTAAGTTTATCTGAAGAACGCAGTTTTGGTTTGGATAGCAGTTATGTGGATGTAGAAAAGGTTCCTTTAATATTTGTTACGCCTGACGATATTGAGTTGAATAGATTGGCTGTATAATGATCAGAAACTTATTAATAGTATTTGCTGTTTTATTATTTATTGCAGGGCCTGCAGCCAAGGTAAACGGTTTGCCACATAGCGAATATTACCTCATTCTTTCTGGAATAGGATTGATTATACTAACTATTTTTGTATTCAAAAAACGTAGTAGATAGCGCAAAACTAGTTACTTACATGTAGGTTGGTGATCACACCCAACCGAATGGTAAAGGTTAATTAATAGCGGACTTTATTATCAGTAGTGTGTCTCCACCGACCGAAACTAAAGAATGGAGCTTGATATCTGTTTATGAATTGCAAGCCGATAGCGGACACTACCTCATCAGTCAGTATCTCTATTGAAGAAATTTAAACTTCTGGATTAGCGAGCTTGCTGTGTCTGTAACCGTATGCAAAGTATACCACCAAGCCAATAACTAACCAGATTCCAAAACCAATCCAGTTGGAAATTCCCAGTTCGCACATCATGTATAAACAACTGATTAATCCTAAAACTGGAATCAATGATAGGTTTTTAGTGATACAATAATAGGAGATGATCACGCAGATGATCAGAAAAATCCACATGGGGATTTTATGCTTGAACAAGCTCCAGCCGGTTTCATATTTCTTATCAAAAGAAACCTTTGATGCAGCAATAAATTGCTCATAACGATCGCCAGGTAAAGCGCTCAAGTATGATTCAGCATCTACTTTTTCTGCAAGCATAATTTGTGGTGCAGCATCTTTAACAATTTCTTCCTTTACAATTTTGAGTTCATCGCCTTTTAAAGAAGTCACAAAATTTACGGTAGTAATCGTTTTTGGCGTATTAAAAAAGAAGGCTTTGGTTTCCTTCTGAAATTGAACAAAAGCGAATATCAATGCTGCAATAAGTGCAACAGGCACGATGAATTTACTGTTGAGATATGGGATTTTGAATTTACCACGTTGCACATCAGGGCGGTTTTGCAATACCAGTACACCGGCGCATACCAATACAAAGGCAAATAAAGTACCGATAGAACAAAGATCGGTTACAATGGTCAAATTCATGAAAAGCGAAGGAACGGCCACCACAAAACCAACCACAATAGTTGCAAAGGATGGTGTTTTATATTTAGGATGAATTTTTGAGAAAGATTTTGGTAATAAACCATCCCTGCTCATACTCATCCAGATCCGAGGCTGCCCCATTTGAAAAACCAGCAGTACACTGGCCATCGCAAATACTGCACTAACAGCGATAATCCCACTCATTAGTTTTAAATTGATCTGATCAAAAACAAAAGCTAGGGGATCACCCACAGCAAGCGTATCTGATTTTACAATACCTGTTAAAACCAAAGCAATAGCCACATAAAGAATAGTGCAGATAATAATGGCCCACATCATGCCGCGTGGCAAATCTCGCTGTGGATTTTTACACTCTTCAGCGGTTGTTGAAATGGCATCAAACCCAATATATGCAAAAAATACGGCAGATACACCTTTTAAAATTCCCGATACGCCATTAGGTGCAAAAGGATTCCAGTTTTTGGTATCAACATAAAATATTCCAACTGCTAAAACCAATAAAATTACAGCTAGCTTAACTACTACCATTGCATTACTGGCATTTCGGCTTTCTTTCATACCCCTGTAAATTAACCAGGTAATTAATATGATAATGCCTAGTGCCGGAAGATCAGCCACCAGATGAAAACCTCCAATTTGAGGCGCGGTAAGCCATGCATTATTTGCTAAGGCGGTAGCGGAATCCAGGGCAGCAATACTTTTACCGGCTGCTCGTAATGCTTCTGCATGTTCGTGTCCGTTATAGGCACTTAGGTAATCCATCGTTGCCCAATCTGGAACATGGATGCCGTTGATGCCGAGAAAGGGTATTTTGATGGTAGAGAGTAAACCCGTAAAATAATCCGACCATGAAATTGCCACCGTGATATTCCCGATTGAATATTCCATGATAAGCGACCAGCCAATGATCCAGGCTACTAATTCGCCGAAGGCAACATAAGAGTAGGTGTAGGCACTGCCTGAAACCGGAACCATTGAAGCAAATTCTGCATAAGCAAAAGCTGCGAAACTACAAGCTACAGCTGTAAAGATGAAAAGAAAGATTACTGCAGGTCCGCCATCTGCACTGGCTTTGCCAATTGTGCTGAAAATTCCTGCACCAATGATTGCTGCAATACCGAATGCAGTTAAATCGCGTACGCCAAGTGTTTTGTGAAGTGTATTTTCATGATCGCCATAGCCGCCTGCTGCATCTTTTAATATCTTTGAAATAGATTTCTTCCTGAATAGCTTTTCGAACATCTTAATTTGCTTGTTGTATTCTTCAAACTTATAAAAATATCAGTTAAAAACGTTTAAAGCAAGATATAATTTTCTAATCAGTGCTGTTTTATGTGCATAAGAGTTTAAAAAATAGAGACATTATTTAGGAAATGTAAAAATTTATGAATGTTTGAAAAGCATTAACCTTTATTTGATTTGCATAATTTATACATCCGCTAAAATGATACTTTTGTCAACTTAAATCAATCAAGTCAATTTTTATATATTAAAATTGTTTGATTATAATATTTATTCGAATGCAAACGGTTACCAATAACATCACTTACATAAAAGATAAACATCAAAAAATAGCCACTTTTCTTGCTTTTGCTTTAATTCCGCTTTCAGGTTTCGCTACAGATATTTATATTCCTTCGCTTCCCACTATGGCAGGGGAGATGCAGGTAAGCAGTATTCAGGTGCAACTTACTTTAAGCATATTTCTAATCAGTTATGGTATCTCACAATTATTTATTGGAAGTGTTTTAGATAGTTTCGGGCGATATAAAATTTGCCTTTATGCGTTGTTAATCTTTGCTGCTGCCAGTCTTGTAATTGCAGTTACCCATAATATTTATCTGATTTATTTCATGCGGGTAATTCATGGCTTAACCGTTGGGTGTATTGTTGTAGCAAAACGTGCTTATTTCGTCGATTTATTCGAAGGCGATCAATTGAAACACTACTTGAGTTTGTTCTCGATTATTTGGTCAACCGGACCGATTATTGCACCTTTTGTGGGAGGATATTTACAGTCGGCTTTTGGATGGGAATCTAACTTTTACTTTCTTGGCGGTTTCGCCCTTGTTTTTGCCTTACTTGAATTTCTTTTTAGCGGAGAGACATTGAGGTTTTTTACTGATTTCCAGTTCAAAAAGATTGTCGGCATTTATGTTAGCATGATTAAAACCACCAGCTTCACATTAGGTATTGTGATGTTGGGACTGGCATATTGTATGGTAATGGTTTATAATATGACGGGGCCATTTATTATTGAACATGAATTAAAATTTTCTCCTGTAATTGCAGGTTACAGCTCACTGGTTTTAGGTTTTGCCTGGATGGTTGGTGGTTTTATTGGTAAGGCAACCATTAATCGTCCGTTTTTTAAGCGACTTGCCATTAATTCAGCATTGCAGCTTCTATTTGTGATATTGATGATTTTAAGCCTGAGCCTGATTAGTAATTTATATTCATTAATTTTCTTCGCCTTTATTATTCATATTGGTGCCGGCTATACTTTTAATAATTACTTTACTTTTTGTTTAAGTAAATTCCCTAAAAATGCAGGTATTGCCGGCGGTTTAACAGGAGGAATTACCTATGTGATTGTTTCTTTCTTAAGCTATGGTGTTGTTAATCTTTTCCCGGCAAAAGATGAGCGTAATTTGAGTTACAGCTATTTGGTAATGATTTTGATTTCTGTATTAGTGATGTTTGTAATTATGAAAACGAGGAAGAAAGAAGAAGTAACAATCTAATATAGCCAATAGATTATTTAGACGAAACGCAGGTGATGGTAAGCTATGATTAGGTCTATTTGATTACAAAATAGCTAGTATTATTTCACTTTCAAATAAATACCTTCCAGTGTTGCATTAAATCCAAATTCACAATCATTTAATTGCCCTGGACTTTCCTGACTAATCATTAAGAAACCATTATAGAATTTAACGCTGAATTTACAGGATTTGTTTACTTGAATAATCAGCTGATTGTTTTTTAAAATAGCTTTTCCTGATGCATCAGCGATGTTTCTTCCAGGGTCATGAGTTACGGAGCCAATATCATAAGTGTAAATGTTACCACTCAATTTCTTGATCGAAATATTTCCCTGATAACCTTTCTCTCCATATTGATACGAATATTCACCTGCGAGTTGATCTGTTTGAAGCGGAAAAAATATTTCTGGCTTAAGATTTGGATTAGTTTTAACAGTCAGTGACGTAGCATAACTAGTGTCAGCTTTAGTCGCCGACCAGTTGCCTTCCAGTTTATTATTTTTAAATGTGGCATAAATACTTCCGCTAATATTTCCATCATTTTCAAATTCATGCAGCGAATACTGATTTTGATCTTCTACACGACCAATAATTTTAATAGGCTTTTTTAATTTGGTGTTTAAATACCTGATGTTGCCTAAAATGAGCTGATTGGAAATTGAAATATTTAATTCAACAGGGATTTTTTTATTGATAAAACCAGTTAAAGTATATTTTTGTATAGTACTATTTTGCTGTGCATGGCAAATGCTTGTCGCAAAGCTTAAAATGATCAATATTGTTTTCAGGGCACGCATAAATGTTCTTTTTTCAAAATAGAAAAGTCGCGGGAATTAACCGCGACTTCTTAAGAATATAGATTTATTGATTATCCTAATTTCTCTAATTCATCTTTAACAAACCTGGCCAATTCATTTACATAATCTGCACTGAAATCAAATTTAATTCCTGCGGTTTCATAAATTTCATTAATTGGCTTCGTATAGCCTAAAGAAAGTGCGGCTAAGTATTGATCTAATGCCTGGCCTGGATTTTCTTTATAATTTTTCCAAACGGCAATAGCGCCCAACTGTGCAATGGCGTATTCAATGTAATAAAAAGGAACCTCAAAAAGATGTAGTTGTTTCTGCCAAACGTTGCCAAACTGTTGTTCTAAGTCAGTCCAATCTGCAAAACCAGCGCCAAACCGACTGTAAATCTGCTTAAAGGTTTCCTCTCGGTCTGCAGCTGTATGTTCAGGGTTAGTGTAAATCCAATGCTGAAACTGATCGATAACGGCAACCCATGGCAAAGTTTTAAGTACATCTGCCAACTGTTCTTTTTTAGCACGGATCAAATCTTCTTCGTTATCGAAATAAACATGCCAGTTGTCCATAGATATAAGCTCCATGCTCATGGAAGCCAGTTCGGCTACTTCAGAAGGGCAATGCTTAAAATCATTTAATTCTAGGTTTGAGGTTAAGAAAGTATGGATTGCATGGCCACCTTCGTGAACCATAGTCGTTAAATCGCGAAGCGAATTTGCCGAATTCATAAAAATAAACGGAGCACCCGTTTCTGCCAGTGGATAATTATAACCGCCTGGAGCTTTACCTTTTCTGCTCTCTACATCAAAAAGATTGTTGGCTTTCATCGTTGCAAGCTTTACACCCAATTTTTCATCAATCGCGTTAAAACATGCAATACTTTTATCAATCAGCTCTTCGCCATTATTAAATGGTTTCAGCGCAGGTTTGCCACTAATACTCACCTCTAAATCCCAAGGTTTTAGCGTTTCCAAACCTAAAGCTTCCCTGCGTTTTTCTGCCTGCTCTTTTAAAATAGGAACAATTTCTTTTTCAATTGCATTGGCAAAATCATAACAGTCTTGTGAAGTGTAATCAAAACGACCTAATGCCTGGAACATATAGTCACGATAGTTTTCAAAACCTGCATTTAAAGCCACCTGATGTCTCATTTTGATTAATTCATCAAATAAAATATTTAGATCATCCTTGTCAATTAAACGTCGTTGTTGAATGGTTTTCCAGGCATGTGCACGAACTTCACGGTTTAAATCTTTAATGAAAATTGATGCTTGCTCTAAAGTATATTCCTGCCCGTTAATTTCCACACTCATTGCACCGGTGATGCTCTGATATTTTTGCTGTTTAACCTGTAATTGTGTAAACAATTCAATGTTTTCTTCACGATAAATTTCCAGTGCTTTTTTAATCGCCCGGCTATACACAAAGAATTTTTCCTTATCCAGATCATCCATAAAAGGATTTTCTACAAATTTCTTGTTTAATTCGTTAGATAGCGGTGAAATTTTTGGCTCAATCTCTTCTGCAAAATATTGAAAGCTTTTAACCAGTTCTTCATTGGCTGTATCGCAACTCATTTTGATGTATCGCCAGGCAAAATCCTCTTCAAGTGCTGCTTCCAGTTCAGAACGGTCTTTCAACCACTGCTCCAACGCTTCCACATTATTGATTTCGCGATTTTGTAATTCTGTGAAAAGTGGTGACAGGCTTTCCCATGTAATAGTCAGATCCTGTGGGATATATGTTCTTGGTTTTTTATTAATAATCATAGTCTATTAATTGTTGAATGAGGGATTGAATGATTGAGTGAATGTTTTGAAGCACAATGCAAACATTCTCTAATTCAAAATTCACTTATTCTATCATTTATTATTATTTGGTCCTTATATAAGCATCTATTAAAAAGCAAATGGCAAATACAACTGAGGCATAGCCATTTAAAGTTTGAAACGCCCTGTTCACTTTACTAATGTCATTTGGTTTAACAAGCAGGTGCTGATAAATGAGCATGGAACAGAAAAAAACAATTCCAACGTAATATACCCAACTGAATTCAGTAAAAAATACAGGTAGGATTACGCACGTTGCCGAAAGTACATGCAGTAAAACCGAGACGTTCAGTGCGTTTTTTATGCCAAGTGCAGAAGGAATAGAATGTAATTTTTCTTCACGATCAAAGGCCTCATCTTGTAAAGCGTAAATAATATCGAATCCGCTTACCCAAAAAAGTACGGTAAAGGAATATAAAACCGGTACAAGTGCAAATTGACCTGTTACTGCAATGTAAGCGCCAATAGGAGCGAGTGCAAGGCCAAGTCCGAGAACCAGGTGACACAGTGCAGTAAATCTTTTAGTGTAACTGTAAAACAGCACCACAAATAAGGCAACAGGTGATAAATAGAAGCACAGCGGATTAATGAAATATGTGCTGGCGATTAACAACACGCAGTTGATGATCACAAAGATTAATGCTTCATTGGCCGAAACTTTTCCGGCGGGAATATCACGCATTTGCGTACGGGGATTTTTTGCATCGATATCTCTATCCAGATAGCGGTTAAATGCCATGGCAGCATTCCTGGCAAATACCATACAAAGCAAAACCAAAATCAATTTATGCCATTCGAAAGGATTGTCAGTCGTGGTTACACCCAAAAAAAAGCCAATCATGGCAAATGGTAAGGCAAAAACCGAGTGTGCGAATAATACAAGTGAAAGGTATTTTTTCATTTTTTAAAGATGATGGTCAATAGTTAATGGCTTTGCTAGACTATAAACCATAAACTAAATAATTTAAAATTTCTTATAATCTGTTGGAACGACGAAATCTTTATTTACTTCACTAATAAATTGCAGCACATCATCTTTCCCATTTCCTTTTTCTGCAGACGTGATAAACGTTGCTGGAATTTCTTCAAAAAAATCGCCCAGCTTTTTTCTAAATGCCGCTACGTTCTTTTGCGTCGTTGTCATCCCTTGCTTATCTGCTTTAGTAAATATCAATGAAAATGGAATTTGCTTTTCACCTAACCAGTAGCAAAATTCAATATCAATTTGCTGCGGGTCTAAACGACTATCAATCAGCACAAAAATACATTGTAGGCTTTCTCTCTTGGTAATGTAGGCACGAATAAATTTCTCCCATTTCTCTCTGCTGGTTTTTGAAACTTTTGCATAACCATAACCTGGAAGATCGACGATATACCATTTCTCATTAATTAAAAAGTGATTAATCAATTGTGTTTTACCGGGGCGTTGCGAAGTTTTAGCTAATCCATGCTGATTCACTAACATATTAATTAAAGAGGATTTCCCTACATTAGAGCGACCTATAAAGGCATACTCAGGCATTAATGGTGCCGGTAATGCCGAAATTTGGGTGTTGCTGCAAACAAATGTTGCCGTTTTGATAACCATATGGCAAAGGTAACAATTAGTTTTGAGTTGGGCGTTTGGAGTTAAGAGATGAAAACCCAGCGTTGTCAGCAGTCCGTAAAGTTTGAGATCATCGCTAAACTGTAAACTCTGAACTCCTAACTGCAAACTCTTTTACTTATCTTTGCTACTTATCATGAATCAGAATATTACTCCATATCAAATAACAGATGCAACTAAAAAAGAGCAGGTTGCAACCATGTTTAACAACATTTCAGGTACATACGATTTTTTAAATCACTTCCTTTCTTTAGGCATTGATATCCTTTGGCGTAAAAAAGCCATTAAGGAGCTGGTCTCTATCCAGCCAAGAAATTTACTTGATGTAGCCACCGGAACTGGTGATTTTGCATTTGAGGCAATAAAAAAACTGCATCCTGAAAAAGTAATCGGTGTAGATATCTCTGAAGGTATGTTAGAGGTGGCTAAGAAAAAAATTAATGAGCGGAGTCTGCATGAAGTATTCACGGTTCAGATGGGCGACTCAGAAGGGTTGCATTTTGAACAGGATACCTTTGATGCCATTACCTGCGCTTATGGTGTACGGAACTTCGAAAATCTTGAAAAAGGTTTGGCTGACATGTACCGGGTGTTAAAACCAAATGGTAAAATGGTTATTCTGGAGTTTTCAAAACCCCGTGTATTTCCGGTAAAGCAGTTATACAACTTTTACTTTTTACATATTACGCCATTCTTTGGGAAACTATTTTCAAAAGATGCCAAAGCCTATACTTACTTGCCTGAATCAGTAGCCGCTTTTCCTGACGGAAAAGATTTTACTACCTTAATGGAGAAAGTTGGTTTTAAAAGTACCAAACAAAGAATTTTAACGTTTGGAATAAGTTCAATTTACGTCGGAACTAAATGATAAAAAAATTAAGCCTCATTCTCCCTCTATTTTTTATTTACAGCACTTCCTTTGCTCAGAATTGGGGCGGGGGGATTGACGATGAAGATTGGAGTTTTGGGTTTAATTTTCAATACATTTCCGCAGAATATAAAATTTTAAAAATAGAGAATTGGCAGCGACCTTTTTATGAGGTTTCCAATTCTTTTGGCGTCTCTTATGATCCAAACTCTGGACTTCCGGTTACCGGCCGTTTAACTTCCATTTCCAGTCCGCCATCTCAAGGTTTCGGATTGGGCTTTGTAATCAATAGAAATATTTCTGATAACTTTGATCTTCGTGCCACACCATCATTAATTTTTAGTGATCGGATAGTTCGTTATGAATATGAACCAATGATGCCACTTGATTTAGGTAACGGACAAACCAAAAACTTTCAAAGCATCATTGATAAAAAAGTACAGGCTACGATGTTTGAGTTCCCGCTCGGATTAAAAATAAAATCGAACCGATTGAATAACTTCCGGGCCTATTGGTTGGGAGGGGCCAAATATTCCATTGATATTGCCTCAAAGAAAAAAACTTTTGATGAAGGTGAAGCCGCCATTAATAAGCTGTTAAAAAATCAGCGCAATTACCTTTCTTATGAGACAGGAATTGGCTTTGATTTATATTTTGAGTACTTTAAAATGTCGCCAGAGATTAAATTATCGTATTCTACAAATGATATCTTACAACATGACGATACTGCATTTGCCAATCCAATAGATAAGTTGAAATTACGTCAATTAACGTTCAGTTTAATTTTTCAATAGCTGCGCAAATCAAAAAAACTTACCTTTGCCCATAGCGATAAATCATCGGCCTTAGTTTTATATCGGAGATTTATCAAGACTTAAAATCACATAAATGTCGAAAATTGCTTTAATTACAGGCGCAACATCTGGTATTGGTGAAGCTTGTGCCCATACATTTGCACAGCAAGGTTATCAGTTAATTTTACTGGCCCGCCGAGAAGATCGTTTAACCAAAATTGCACATCATCTGGGCGATAAATACGGAATAGAAATTAAACAGATTCTGGCAGACGTTCGGGACAAACAGAACCTATCAGCTGCGCTGGAAGTTTTACCTACTGATTGGAAGAAAGTTGATGTGCTGGTAAATAACGCTGGTTTAAGCCAGGGTTTAGATCCGATAGATCAGGGCAACACGGATGATTGGGACACCATGATTGATACCAATGTTAAGGGTTTGCTTTACATCACCAAAATTGTATCCAACTGGATGATTCCTCAAAAATCTGGTCATATCGTAAATATAGGATCAATTGCTGGTAAGGAGGTGTATCCTAATGGAAATGTATATTGTGCAACCAAACACGCTGTTGATGCTTTAAGTAAGGCGATGCGAATAGATCTTCTACCTCACGGTATTAAGGTAACTGAAATTAATCCGGGTATGGTTGAAACTGAATTTTCGGTGGTGCGTTTTAAAGGAGATGAAGATCGGGCAAAGAAGGTATACGAAAATTTGGAGCCACTAATTGCAGACGATATTGCTGATGCAATTTATTATGTGGTGAGTCGCCCGAAACATGTAAATATTAATGACATGTTGATTATGCCAACGGTACAGGCAACAGCAACGATTATAAAAAGAGATTAAAATTAGTTACGAGTTAAAAGTTGAATATCATGACCTATAACCCATAACTCACAACCCATAACATATGATATCAGACACTATAAATCAGGAAATGAAAAAAGCCATGTTGGCTAAAGATCAGGCACAGTTGAGAGGTTTAAGAGCTATAAAAGCTGCTTTGCTTCTTGCTAAAACAGAAAAAGGCTCTTCAGAAGAAATTACAGAAGAAACTGAACTGAAAATTCTTCAGAAATTAATCAAACAACGTCGTGAATCAGCTGATATCTACAAATCACAAAACCGTGAGGATTTATATCAGGTTGAAGAAGAAGAAATTGCTGTAATCAATCAGTTTTTACCACAACAATTGGGTAGGGAAGAAGTTGCTTCGATTATTGAAGACGTAATCAAACAATCTGGCGCAACATCGGTTAAAGATATGGGTAAGGTGATGGGCTTGGCAAACAAAGCACTTGCGGGCAAAGCAGACGGTAAATTAATTGCTGAAATTGTTAAAGAAAAGCTGGCTTAATTAAGCTTAAAGCTGAAAGACCAAAGGAAAAAGCTTGTCTCGTTTTTGTCTCTTAATATTTAATACTCTATGCCTGATATTGCGTTTGAATGCGGAGAACCAGGTTTTTGTACCGTTTTCCGTTTTATTTCAGAAAAATGGCATAGAAATGCGAAAAATTAATTTTACTCTACTAACTTAGTGCACAATACCATCTAGAATACTTATGACATACCAGGTAATAGAAGAAGAAGGATTTAAATATATTGAAGCTGGAAAAGGCCAGACACTGGTATTGCTGCATGGCCTGATGGGTGAACTAAGCAATTGGGAACAGGTAGTTGAGCGTTTTAAGGATCGTTATCATGTTATTATTCCAATTCTTCCAATATACGATTTACCTATTTTAACCTTAGGGGTTAAGGCGTTATCAAGATACCTTCATCGTTTCTTAAAGTTTAAATCGCTAAATCAGGTGGTATTGGTCGGCAACTCTTTAGGTGGGCACGTAGGTTTAGTATTTACTGTTGCACATCAGGAATTTGTAAAGGCATTGGTATTAACCGGAAGTTCAGGTTTATATGAAAATGCTTTCGGTGGTTCTTTTCCACGCCGTGAAAGTTATGATTATATTAAAGAAAAGGTAGAGTTCACCTTTTACGATCCGGCTACCGCAACAAAAGAACTTGTTGATGATGTGTTTAAAACCGTTAACGATAGGTCTCGTGTAATCAGAATTTTAACCATGGCTAAATCGGCAATTCGCCATAACATGGCTAAAGAACTATCCAAGATTACCATTCCTGTTTCTTTAATCTGGGGTAAAAATGATAAAGTTACTCCTCCGGAAGTGGCACAGGAATTTCATCAGTTATTGCCTAATTCTGAACTTAACTGGGTGGAACAATGTGGCCATGCACCTATGATGGAGCAGCCCGAAGTATTTAATGATTACCTGGAGAAATTCTTAGACAGAATACTACTTAAATAATGTTTGCAGAAGAAATCATATCGAACGACATTCCAACACTGAACATCAATGACTCAGTGCAGAAGGCTTTAGATCGCTTAAACGATTTTAAACTAAAGCATTTGCCTGTTGTAAATGATAGTGTGCTTTTGGGTTTGGTTTCAGAGGATGATTTGCTCAATATTCATAATCACGATACACCTTTGAATGATGCTTCTGTTCATTTATTGAGTGCCTTCGTCCTTAATGATGCACACACATACGATGTGATTCGGTTACTGAGTCAGTTGCAACTCAGTGCAGTTCCGGTTGTTGATCAGCAAAGAAACTATCTAGGTTTAATTTCCATAAATGAGATGGTTGATGCTGTGGCCGAACAATATGCAGTGAATGAGCCAGGCGGGATAATCGTTTTGGAAATTAGCAACCGTGATAATTCTCTGGCGCATATCGCACAAATTGTGGAAGCAGATAACGCTCAGATTCTATCTTCCTATGTAAACTCCTTTGAGGATTCAACACGCCTTGAGGTAACCTTAAAAATAAATAAAACAGAACTTACTTCTTTAGTAGCATCTTTAGAACGCTACGATTATCAGGTAAAAGAAGTATATAACAATACGCAGGTTGATGATGGATCGCAGGAACGATACGATTCTTTCATGAACTATTTAAATGTTTAAAAACCAATGATGAGGATAGCCATTTACGGGAGAGACTTTAATGATACAGTTTTGCCCTATGTTCAGGAAGTTTTTAATCATTTATCCAATTATGATGTTCAGCCTGTTTTGTACTCCAAGTTTAAAACATCGCTGCATGGAAAAATTAATCTGCCAAAAAATACGGTGATTTTCCATAACCACGCAGAGCTAAAAGAACGTGCAGATATTTTAATTAGCTTGGGTGGTGATGGTACATTATTAGATACACTTTCATTAATCCGGAATTCTAATATTCCGGTTATCGGAATCAATTTCGGACGATTGGGTTTTCTCGCCAGTATCAATAAAAATGAAATAGAATCCGCATTGAAGGCCGTAATTCACGGAGAATATACTTTAGATTGTCGTTCACTTCTGGTGTTAGAATCGGATAATAAATTGTTTGGTGAGGAGAATTTTGCCCTTAATGATATTACTATTCACCGCCGCGACAATTCTGCAATGATGATTATTCATGCAAAGATGAATGAGGACTTTATTAATTCTTACTGGGCTGATGGATTGATTATTGCCACACCAACAGGTTCTACAGCGTATTCTTTAAGCTGTGGTGGCCCCATCATTTATCCTGATTCCAGAAATTTTGTAGTTACACCAATCGCTCCACATAATCTTAATGTGAGACCGGTAGTTTTACCCGATGATCGTAAACTATCATTTGAAGTGGAAGCCCGTGAATCTAAATTTTTAGTTTCATGTGACAGTAGAACAGTAACGGTAGAAAGATCAGTTAAAATTTCTATAAAAAAGGCAGACTTTTGCCTTAATCTGATTCGACTTAACAATGAAACCTACCTGAATACGTTAAGGAATAAATTATTATGGGGAATTGATACCCGTAACTACTAGATATGACGCCGAACAAACTGCTTTTATTTTTTCTTTTTTTTGCTTTCAGTACGCAGATATCACGTGGACAAGAAGGTGGCAACTGGGAATTGGGGATAATGGCTGGAGGCGCAGGTTACATGGGTGATTTAAATCAGAATAATCCATTAAAAATTAGTGGTATTTCAGCCGGTATCTTTGGGAAAAGAAATTTTAATCAATACCTGGGTGTGCGTTTGAATTACACTTACGGGCAGATTGAGGCTAAAGATTCAGAATCAAGCAATACGCAGTTTAGAGATAGAAATCTAAGTTTCAAAACCAGTTTAAATGAAGTAAGTGCTATATTAGATTTCAACTTATTTAATTTTAAACTGGGCGGTGGTAGCAGGTTGTTTTCACCCTATATTTTTGCAGGTGCCGGTGCAGTCATTTTTGAACCTACAGTTAAGTATGGTGGAGAAAAATACCGTTTAGATAGAATGGCTACAGAAGGGCAGGAAAATGCTTATAGTAATATTGCTATAACTATCCCTTACGGTATAGGTTTAAGGTACAACTATAAAGATACCTGGAGTGTTTTTTCAGAAATCGGGTATAGAACACCTATGACAGATTATATTGATGATGTGAGTGGAAATTATCCGCAATTTCAGAGGCAGGTCATCGTTGGAAATCCATCCTTTAATCTATCAAATCCTGCAGATCCATCTAATCCAAACTATCCAAATATTGGAATTCCCGGTACCCAAAGAGGAGATTTAAGAAAAAGGGACACTTATCTATTTGTTAGTGTTGGCATATCTTTTACCTTTGTATCCTCAAAATGCTACTCGTTTTAAGCTGATTTTGACATAATTAATGGGATTTAAAGAACAAATAGACTATAATCGCCTGCCAAAGCACATTGCTGTCATTATGGATGGTAATGGAAGATGGGCAAAAGGCCAGGGAAAAGTACGCGTATTCGGTCACGAACAAGGCGTACTTTCTGTAAAAGATATTGTGGAAGGTTGCGTAGATGTAGGTATTGAGTACTTAACGCTCTATGCCTTTTCTACTGAAAACTGGAACAGACCAAAAGAAGAGGTTGATGCATTAATGCAAATCCTGATTTCTACCATCAATAACGAAACCGAAACATTGAATAAACATCATGTGAGGTTAAATGCCATTGGTAATATAGCCACTTTGCCGCAACAATGCATCAGTGATTTGCATGAGGCAATGGCTAAAACGGCGCATAACGAAAAATGTACCCTAACCCTTGCGTTAAGTTACAGTTCAAAATGGGAGATTTTAGATGCTGTGAAGCAAATTGCTTCATCTGTAAAAGAAGATGCCATTTCCATAGATGATATAGACGAGGATTTATTTTCTTCTAAGTTAACTACGGTTAATATGCCCGATCCTGAATTGATGATCAGAACCAGTGGAGAACACCGGATCAGTAATTATTTACTTTGGCAAATGGCTTACACAGAGTTTTATTTTACTGATGTGCTTTGGCCTGATTTCAGACGTGAAGATCTTTTCGAGGCGATAGTTGACTATCAAAAACGCGAACGACGTTTCGGTAAAATTAGTGAACAATTAAACTAATTTTTCTTTTAACACTTTTTAACAAGCGTTTAAACTAACTTAGCGCCACTTTTATACGATAAATGTAACCATTAAAAGGGAAACTGGATAAAGTAATTTTTGCTTTAAAAACCAAAACCTTCGTGGACATTACTGAACAAATTACTTTAATGAAAAGAATATTTCAAGTTTTAATCCTACTCGTTTTAGCCGCTCCGGCCTTTGCTCAAATACGTCCACAAGGTCAGACGCCGGTAACCCCATCTTTAAAAGTTGGAGGCTTAGATCTCGATTATTTTAGTCCGAAAGAATACATTATCGGCGGTACAACCGTATCCGGTACACAGTATTTAGATAAAGATGTTTTAATCACTTTGTCTAAATTAACCAAGGGCGATAAAGTTGTTCTTCCAGGTGAAGCAACATCAGATGCAATTAAAACGCTTTGGGCACAAGGATTGTTTGATGATGTAAAGATTAATATTGAAAAATTTGTTCAGGATTCTGTTTATTTCGAAATCGAAGTAGTAGAGCGTCCCCGCTTAAGTTCTATCGATTTAAAAGGAATCAGCAAATCACAAAGAACCGCCATTCAGGAAAAGTTGAATGATAAAACTGGAAAGATTGTTAATGATAACTTATATAATACCACCTCCGGGATTATAAAAAAATACATGTTGGATAAGGGTTATTTTTTTACAGCCATTGATTATAAAACCCGTAAAGACCCTAATGCCGAAAACAGTGTTGTTTTAGAAGCTTACATCAATAAAGGAAGCCGTGTTAAGGTTCAGCACATTGACTTCACCGGAAACAAAGATTTTAAAGCTGCTAAACTTAGAAAATATTTAAAAAGCCCTAAGCAATTTGCATGGTGGCGTTTCTGGGGTTCGGGAAAATTCTCTAAAGAGAAATATGAAGAGAATAAATTAAAAATGATTGGCAAAATGCAGGAAAAGGGATACCGTGATGCGACCCTTTTAAAAGACAGCATTTATCAACACAATAAAAAGAAGGTCAATATTAAAATGGATCTTTACGAAGGGAAAAAATATTACTTCGGAAATATCAGCTGGGCGGGTAACGCCATTTATCCTGACAGTATTTTAAGTAAAGTACTAACCATTGAAAAAGGTGATGTATTCAGTGAAGAAAGATTAAACAAAAAGCTGAATGGTGGTGGAGAAAATGGTGGAGACATTAACAGTATGTATACCGATAATGGTTACCTGACTTTCAATATCGATCCTGTTCAAACGAAAATTTACGGTGATACAGTTGATGTAGAAATGCGTATGTATGAAGGTCCGCAGTATGTAAATAATAGGATTACTTTGAAAGGTAACACCATTACCAATGATAAGGTTGTATTACGTGAGATTCGTACCAAACCTGGACAGAAATTTAACAAGAGTGATTTAATCCGTACCATTCGTGAGATTGGACAGTTGGGTAACTTTGACGAATCTAAAACAATTCCTACACCTCGCCCTAACCCGGCAGATGGTACCGTTGATATTGAGTATGCTGTTGAAGAAAAACCTTCAGATCAGATTGAGTTATCTGGTGGTTTTGGTGGTGGCCGGATCATTGGTACTTTGGGGCTAACCTTCAATAACTTCTCATTACGTAACCTTTTTAACCTTAAAGCTTATAAACCACTTCCAAAAGGTGACGGACAGAAATTAAGCTTACGTGGACAAACAAATGGTAAGTATTACCAGTCATATAGTTTCTCTTTCTCTCAACCTTGGTTTGGTGGTGAGAAGCCAGTAAGTTTTGGTGTGAGTGCATTTACTTCATTACAATATGTTCCATATAGTTCGTCAACGGAAAGTAGTCCTTTAGATAGACGTATTCGTTTAAATGGGGTTACTGTAAGTTTAGGCAGAAGATTAAATTGGCCTGATAATTATTTTCAACTAAGTCATGCCGTGAGCTTCCAACAGTATATTTTAAATAATTATACAGGTTTTAAATTCTCTACTGGTACATCATATAACTTTAACCTGTCGCAGGAGATCAGCCGTGATTCAAGAGATTCACCTATCTTCCCTAAATCGGGATCTTTCCTTCGATTTACCATTCAGGCAACGCCACCATATTCATTGTTTAACAAAGTGAATTATGCTACGGCATCTGATAAGGATAAATATCGTTTTACCGAGTATCATAAGTGGAAATTTGATTCGCAATGGTACCAACGTGTAGCTGGAAACTTAGTGGTTAAAGCACAGGCACAATTTGGTTTCTTAGGTCAGTACAGTAAAGCCGTAGGTCAATCAGCATTTGAGCGTTTTAAATTGGGTGGTGATGGTATGCAGGGATTCGATTTCTTACAGGGTTCAGAGATCATCGCTATGCGTGGTTATGCTAATAATGCTGTTATACCAAATGGTTCTAATCCAACTACAGCACAAACATCTGGTAGTCCAATTTATACCAAATATGTATTGGAACTTCGTTATCCGGTTATTTCAAGTCAACAGGCAACAGCGTTTGTTCTGGCTTTTGCTGAAGGTGGTAATACCTGGGATAGGTTTGGTGATTTCAATCCTTTCAATATCAGAAGATCTGCAGGTATTGGTGCCAGAATTTTCTTACCAATATTTGGTTTACTTGGTATAGATTATGGTCATGCATTTGATACCATACCTGGTGTTAGCGAGGGTGGTAAACAAAACTTTACCTTCAGTATTGCGCAGCAATTGGGTGGGTTTTAAAATATAGATTTTTATCAGAAGAAGGGGATGTTTAATAAACGTCCCCTTTTTTTATGAATTTGTAATTTCAATATTCAAGAATTTAAAATTGATATTACAATAGAATTAACTACTTAATATTTTTCGATTTTCTTTCAAATTACATATATAATCGACATAGTAACCATTGTTAACTTTTTTCAGGATTTTTTAAAGATAAAAATGTATTATTTATTATACGTTTTTTTTATTTTTTATCATTCTTAATTTGTAATATTTTATTTTTATAATTTTATGTATTTTATTGTTATTTTCTGTATTATTACAGCATAAATTAAAATAATTTTTATGAGAAAAGAGACGAAAAAAACAATCCTTAGTCTAGCTATGTCTAGTGTTTTATTAATGACAGTGGAATCCTGTAAAAAAGATCAAAGTCAAGATCTATCTACTACAATCGATAAATCTGAATTGCTAGTAGTGAAAAATGAAATGCTATCATTTAAATCACAAGAAAAATTTAATGATGCAGTAAAGCATTATAATGCTATTTCTTTGAAAGATGTTGATGCTGAATTAAGTTCACTAAATTATCAATCTCTAGCAAAAGATACTTTAAACGAAAATAAGATTGCTGATATTAAAGATCCCGTGATTAGAAGATTGTTAAATAAGGATGGGGCAATAAATATTGGAAATAAAATTTATTTTATTTTCGGTGATAGAGAATATACTATCAAAAATACTGATTTAAGTGTTTATCACGATTTAAAAGCAAATGGACAAAATTCTACATTTAGATCTGACACCTCTAAAGTAATAGAGAAAATTATTGTAAGTGGAGCGCTTAATGTAAAGGCGGATGGAAAAAGCTTAAGTGTGATGTCATTATCAAACGGATTAAAGAGGCCTGGTACTCTATCAGTTTTGAGTGGTGGTACACAAGTAAATTATTCTAATGAATACGATAATGGCAGACCTGAACGAGTTAAAATATTTGCTTGGGCAGAAAATTATACATTTAGTTCTTCGTGCGGAGTATCTTTAATTGGTGAAGCGTATAGAAAGGGCGGTGCCTTTGGAAGTAAAAGTTGGAGAGAAGATACTATGTATTATTCAAGAATTTACGGTAGTTATACTATTACTCATTATGGTATCTTTACAAGAAGTTTTGATACCGGTGGTCAAAGTTTAATAACAGAATGCAGAAATACTTTCTCAGATGGATCATCTGGCGTGACGCCAGTAATCAATACTCTTAATGCAACTTATGAATGGAGAAAAGCTCCTCAAAATCCACAAGGAACTTTTGTTAAAAACTTTTAATATTCTTATTTAAGAAATTTTTGTTAAAAAACGTTAAAAGCTCAAGTTTACTTGGGCTTTTATTATTAGATAGTATCTTTGTGAAGATTATGTAATTTAAATCACATCGCTAATTAGATTAATCATTAACAGAAAAATGAAACCATGATGGTTGTATATATAAAAGCTTAATCGCTTTTGAAATCATAATTGCTTCATTACCTTTGAATACAAATTTACACACACAATGAAAAAATATTTTTTAATCGCATTTTTACTTTGCACATCCTTTGGTGCCTTTGCACAGAAGTTTGCTTACGTTGATACAGAATACATTTTAAAGCAAATGCCAGAATATAAATCTGCATTGAGCCAGCTAGAGGTAGCTTCAAAACAATGGCAACAGCAAGTTGACCAGAACTTTTCTGAAATTGACAGGATGTATAAAGCCTATCAGGCCGATCAGGTTTTATTAACCGATGATATGCGCAAGCGTAGAGAAAATGAAATTATTGAAAAAGAAAAGCAAGCTAAAGAATTTCAGCGTCAGAAATTTGGACCTGATGGAGATCTTTTTCAAAGCAGAGCGAAATTAATCAAGCCTATTCAGGATAAAGTTGCTGATGCCATTAAACAAATTGCCAAAGCAAAATACCTTGATTTTATCTTTGATAAAAGCAGTGAGGCAACCATGATGATTTATGCAAGCAGCAGTTACGATCTTAGTAATGATGTTGTTGTTAAGTTAGGTTACAAACCGGGAACTGCAAATAATTAGTATATTCGCCCGTTGAATTTCGAAAACAATTAGAAAAAATAAAAAAGTAAAATAGAAAGATGAGAAAGTTAATTAACGTATTCTTTGTAGCAGCAGGATTAGTGTTTACAGCGAATATGGCAAGTGCGCAACAAAAATTGGGTCACATTAATTCAGAAGAAGTTTTCGCAAACCTTCCTGAAGCTAAAACGGCTCAAACTACTTTAGAAACATTAGGAAAACAAAAACAGGCTGATATTGATGCAATGATCAAAGAATATCAGACTAAAATGACAAGTGCTCAAAGTTTAGAGAAAACCTTAAGCGAAGCAAACAAAGAAGCTGTAGGCAAACAATTACAAACTGTTGGTCAAGAATTGCAAGATTTAGAGAAACGTATCACTGATGCCCGTACAAAAGCTTCACAAGATATAGGTGCTAAACAAGGTGAGTTATTCCAACCAATTCAGGCTAAAGTTGCAACTGCAATTTCTGCTGTAGCTAAAGAAAAAGGTTTAGCTTATGTTTTTGACATTGCCAACGGTCAAGGTGGTAATAACCTGGTTTTTTGGGAAGGTGGCGATGATATCACTGCTTCAGTTAAAACTAAATTAGGTATTTCAGCAACTGCTACTAAAGCACCTGCACCTAAGAAATAGTAATGAGTTCGGAGTCATAAGTCTCCTAACCAGTTCAAGATAAGGCGGAATTAAGTTTAACTTAGTTCCGCTTTTTTGGTTTTAGAGGATTTACCAATTAAGGACTTATTTAGACTGTCATCATCTCGAAATGAAGAGATCTTTACTTGATAGATTTTGCGTCGCAGAGCCTTTGGGTTCTCTACTACGTTGCACTCTGCTGGAAATGACGACTTTCTTGTTGGAAGTTTTTGTTCAATGGCACTAAACATTTCAACTTACAGCATGCTAACTAACACTAACATTCCAATTTTCAACTAACTTTACAACTTTCTAACAATTCAACTTCCAACACAATGCAGGCTTCGCCAATAGGTATTTTCGATTCAGGTTATGGTGGATTAACTGTATTCAGATCTATTGCAGATCAGTTGCCAGAATATGATTATATCTATCTTGGTGATAATGCCCGCTCTCCTTATGGTGACCATTCATTTGATACGATTTATAAATATACACTGGAATGCGTAGAATGGCTTTTTGCCAAAGGTTGTCGTTTAGTTATTCTTGCCTGCAACACAGCATCTGCAAAAGCTTTACGCACTATTCAGCAAAAGGATTTACCTGCAAAATATCCTGATAGAAGAGTTCTGGGTGTAATCAGACCTACTGCTGAAGTGATTGACCAATTTACTTTCAGCAAAAACGTTGGGGTAATGGGAACCCGTGGAACTGTTAATTCTCAATCTTATTTATTAGAAATCAATAAGTTCTTTCCAGAGATTAACGTATTTCAGCAGAGTTGCCCTATGTGGGTTCCATTGATTGAAAACAATGAACATTTGCAAAGTGGTGCGGACTTTTTTATCAATGAATATTGCAACAGTTTGATGCAGCAATCTGAAGATATTGATTGTGTTTTATTGGCTTGTACACATTATCCGCTATTATTACCTAAACTTAAAAATGTATTGCCTGATTATATTAACATTTTGACACAAGGCAAAATTGTTGCTAATAGTTTGGTTAATTATTTGGAAAGGCATCCGGAATTGGAAGAAATACTTGCTAAAAATGGAAAAAAGTACTTCCATACTAGTGGCGATGCGATAGCATTTGATGAACATGCTTCGATTTTCTTTGGCGAGGAAGTAGAATCCAGTAGTATGTAAAAAGTTATTATGCAAGCATAAGATATGCCTTTAAATGCCATTAACATGCCATAGGTATGGGCTTTGTATGGAATAGGGGTGGGGTGGACTTCGAAGCTTTAATTTATGATGAATTTACTGAGGTAACTTCTCTACCCTAATTAAAATTGAAGGGGCTGTTAGTGCATCTAAGAATGAAACTACCGCATCTTTTTCAGCGTTGCTCAGCATTAAGCCTTTTAACAATTTATCATTTTTAGGTAAGAGCGGATCATTTGTTTGTTCTGGCTTTACCCGTTGAACTGGCATCCCTATATTGTACATATTCATTACACCATCCATATTTGGGAATAAGCCATTGTGAAACCACGGTGCAGTTTTCATTACATTTCTTAAACCTGGTGTTTTGAATTTACCCACATCTTCTGGCTTCTTGGTTACATTATACAAGCCCAGATCTTCATATTTACGTCCGTAATAAGTTAAACCATCATTGTGGAATTCATTGTCAGTAAACAATGGTCCGTTATGGCAATTGATGCACCGTGCTTTGGTGCGGAATAAATGTAAGCCGAGTAATTGTTGATCAGTCAGGGCTTTTTTGTCTTTAGCGATGAATCGATCAAATGGTGTTCTACGGCTTACAATACTGCGTTGAAAGGTAGCAAGGCTTGCGAAAATTTTTGTATTGGTAATTTTAGCATCGCCAAATGCATCAATAAAGTATGGCTTGTAGCCTTTAATTTTACTGAGTTTTTTGGCAAGTGCTTTTGTATCCTGATGCATTTCATTGTGTGCCGCTATCGGACTTTCACCTTGTTCTTCCAGGCTGTTTGCTCTGCCATCCCAAAATAGTTTTTTGTAGAACCAAACGTTTTCTAATGAAGGTGCATTTCTAATGTTTGCCAAATGATCGTGACCAATAGATACCTGGCGGCCATCTGCCCAGTGTAAATCTGGTGCATGACAACTGGAACACGAAATCTGGTTCGAACCCGATAAGCGTGGATCGAAAAATAAAATTTTCCCCAACTCTACTACCTTTTTTATCGAATCGTTTTTTAAATCAATAGGAGAGGATTGGAGTTCGCCCAATTCCTGAAAAACAGCACCTTTATCTACATTGGGTTTTGGCCATTCATTAGTTGGTTTCGAATAAACTTTACGTAAACTGTCTATACTTAATTCGTCATCGTTATTAAAATTTGAAGATTGAAATGAAAATAGGATGAGTCCGGTGAGGGCTATAGCAATAAGGGCAAAAATTTTATTCATGCGGTTAAAAGTAGAGATTTAAGCTGATACTACTAAATAAACGATCGCTGCCTGGTAATGATGATACATTTCTATCCAAAAAATTCATATCTACCTTATTTGTGTAAACCATATTAAGTTTAACTGATGCTTGCATAATCTTGAAAAACGGAAATGAATAATCTCCACCAACAGAACCACCTAACCTTGAAGAGGTATTATAAAGATAATCATGAATAATTACTTCTTTTGTAAATAGTTGTTCATTTCCAGTATTAACAAAAAGAACATACTTTAGTGGTAAAATATAATGGGCACCAAAATTTACACCTATTGAGCGGTAATTTGACAGATGACTCTGAAAGCCAAAGTTTCCATTAAATAAAATATTATCGTAATTTATCTTGTTTCCTGTAATACCATCTAAGCGGTCTTCTGAAAAATTATTTAATGCAAGTACATAATTGTATAAATGCTTTTTTCTAGGTACAGTATAATTAACTTTTATATTGATTTCTTTTTTTGTGTACACGTAATTTTTAGCCAGATATCTGGTGTTAAAATCTTCACCATCCCAGCTTATAAAGTTCGCTATAGTACTAATTGTGCCATTAAATAATTTTTTAGACCACAATAAATCTAAATTGAGTTTAGATAGATTATACTTTGAAAGATCATATATTCCACTCGGTGTCCGATAGTTATACACTTGTTTCTCTTCAATCTGGTTGATGTTAAAGTAGAATGAACCGAAGTTGGTATTAAGAATTTTAATTGTACCATTGTATCCTAATCTCGAAAAGCCATTGGTATAATTTCTGTTTGCTAGCTTTGGATCAGGTTCGCCATAACCATTAATTAAGTAGTTAACATATCTAGGATATGCTGTGCTCTCAAAATAAGCTGTGTTTTTGTAGCCGATATTAACTTCTTCTTTACCGTAACCAATGTTTAGGCCACCACCGATCTTAATCTTTTCAGTAAAATTATAACCTAGCGAAATTTTAGAATTTAATTGATATTCCTTTACAGATCCCCTTGGATCATTATTGGAAAAGTGATCGGCTATATGATAATCGAAACCTATACCTGCAGAGATTTTGTTGTTTAAAAAGTTTTTTGTAGCTAATGTATTAAAATTATAAATGGATCTTTCGTAATGATTATTGGTAGGCGAACCATAATAATACGGGGTCGTTGTGTTATTACGGCTTTGATGAGAAAATCTTGTACTGTCTTCAAAAACTTTATGATAATAAAAAGAGCCATATAGTTTTAATCCAGATAAATTTATCGATCCATCCGAAGATAAATACATAAGGTTGGTTTTTGTACTACCTTGAGCATTAACTAATTTCCCTTGTTCTAATTGTTGTCCAATAGAAAGTCTACTTATTCGTTCAGGCATCAATTCCTTAATTAACAAAGGATTATTTTTTGAGAAGTTAAACAATGCTAAAGACACCGAATCCGAAAAAAATAATTGCTTACGTTGAACTACGTTTTTTGCAGAATCTTGCTGAGCGAATAGTTTATTTGTAAAGAGGCTAATTAATAGAAGTAGCAGAGTTTTAAATTTCATAGCTAATAAAAGCCTGCAGGAATTAAAACCTGCAGGCAGGATTTTATTTAAATCCTCGCGGATTTGCATTATTTAAATAATCGAAATCTTCTGTACTATTGTTAGTATCTTTCAAAATTACACGGCCATTTACCCTTCTGTCGGTTTTTCTGATTACAGACTGAGATTTGTAACCGCCAAGTGGAACAAAGGTAAAACCCGCATCTAAAGAAGGATTGAATTTCTTTGCAATCCGCTCATCCGCAGTATTTGGTTGAATTTCAACTGCATCTAAAACAAACTTCGTTGGTATTTGAATGGTTTTAGTCGCATTGGCTGCGGGTGTAGCTTTTGTTGGCAGGTTATATTGTGGTAAAGTTTTAACATTAACCGTTCCATCAACTTTGAACAATACAAATGAATATCTGCCATTTGTATCAAATATCATATCTCTTCCAAAATATTGGATAACTTCTACATTCGGAACTTGAGTATCAACATCAGAACTTAAAGGGTTTACACCAGGAAGATTTCCATAATAAGTTTCAAAATCGGCACTGCTTAAATCAACGGTTAACGTAGGGTCTATTACGCTAACTACTTTACTATCAGTTCCGGTAAATGGCGATTTATGATTTATCGCATTTTGTGCAATAACAATACTATTACCTGGTTGTATAGGGTATTGTTTGCCTGTTCCTGGTATCATAAATAATGCCCTGGAATAAACGTAATCGTTATTGGCATCTATATTTGTGGGCATGCCTGCAGATTTGGACCAATCGTACTGACCATTAGGTAGTAAATTATAGTTATTTGGGCTAGATAAAAAACCTGTTATATCAGCGAAACATAAACTATCTGCATATAACACTTTGTCGCTATTATTGTAGATTTCTATAAACTGATCACGGTATAGTGCTCCATTTTTTGTATCCGATCCAGAATAATAAATTTGTTTAATAACCCAGTCTGCTGTTTTGCCTGTTACCAATTTTAAAATTATACTTTCTGTAAAACCAACACTGATTTGTGTGTTTTTGGCACTTGCATTAAACGTAACTGGAGAGCTTGTTTGTATTCCTGTAATCTGCGAATAATTTGCTGCATCAATAGTTATGTTCGCATCAATATCATAAATGCCTGCGGGGGTATTTGTAAAGGTGATTTCACCTTTATCACTCACTTTTGTAGATTGGACTGAGCCAGTATTAACATTAGTGATTTTAACCACAACATTATTTAAAGGCAGGGTATAGCCGCTTGTTTGGATATCATAAGAAACCTTAATGCTTAAATCTACAGGTTGTATATCAGTAGTTTTATCTTTTTTACAGGCAGTTAGTGTAACGCCAAATAGTAATAAAATGTAGAGGATTTGTTTCATCGTATAATTAATTTTAAAGTTTTAATGAAAGTTCTGCACCAAAAGTTGGCGATTGGTTCGGGTATCGGTAGCTTAAATCCGAATCGATATAATAAGGCTGGTAGTTGAAAACGTTATATACATTAAAGGAAAATTTAAAACGTTTTTTTATTTCCTTTCCAATGCTTAAATGAAAATTGGGCACAATAACCGGTACATTATTTGCATTTATTTCGGATTTTGGCTTGTAAAAGAACCCATAATTGGGATTGTTCTGATCAAAATTGTCAATGGTTATATAGTTGTAGTTTTGATCGTAATATGCAATAGGAATACCAGCTTGCGATTTATTCACTGTTTTTTGCATCAGATCAAATTCAGCTATTAATTGTATAAACAAGCTGATTTTTGGGATATGAGTTGTAGATGAGATTCGGCCGTTGCTAACGTAGGATACATTGTTTGCTGCATGATATAAAGCCGTAATTGCTTCATTGGGATTTGTAGGTGATGGATTTTTATTCCCTTCTATTGTTAAATTTTCTGTTTTACTTTGCGACCTAAAAAAACCACCACTAATGTTGAATGAAGTGGCAATAGCTTTATATGTTGGGGTTGACAATATTAAATCGAAGCCTTGATTGTTAGAAGCTAAGTTGTTAGCAAATTTATAAAAACTAAGTAATACACTTCTTATACCTGTTTGTGCCAATATAGGTTGCTGATCTGGTCTAAACGTAGCAGTATATGTTGGAAGTATTACCAGATTATCAACTCTGTTATTGCCAATTCCATTTTTTGAATTTTTGTGGAAAAGATTTAAAGAAAGATTGTACTGCCGTAATTTTAATTGCGACGAAAATTCGAAAGTTTGGCTGTTTGAAGATTTTAAATCTTTGGCAGTAGGGTCATACCTGTTTACATAAACGAGATAAATGCTTTCGTTTGCCTTTCCATTTGTAGAGTAAGCATTAATAACTGGAACTTCCAAAAATGTAGGGCCAGGATATCGCTGGCCTAAAGCAGGCGATTTGTAAGAAATACCATAGGCAAGTCCAAACCTTAGCGCTTTATTTACTTCATAATTTACATTGATCCGTGGCGAAAAAGATGGCAAATTGTTTTGTAGATCGTATCTAAGTCCAGCCCTTACACTTAAAGGCTTGTTAAATAAATTTGCTTTAAAAACATCTTCTATGTAAAGGCCAACATCCTGCTGTGCAACAGCCAAGTTAAAATCATAATATCTTTCTGACTCATTGGATGATAAACCGGCGTTTCCTGAGGTTTTAGTAATTCCCCTTGGACGATCAGGGTCTAGTACTTGCCCTAAGCCATTATTGGCTCCATAATTATAACTGGCTCCGTAACTTAAAAAATGAGAAATGTTGCCTAATTTAAACTCCGAATTGAAATCGAGTTTCGCTGAAATATTTAGAGGGCGTCCATCTATAAGTGATTTGGCAGTATAAATTCCCGAATCATAAGCCCCTTCATGAATGCCTGTAGTAGTGGCCTCAGAAACTAAAATATAAGGTTCATTATAAAACTCTTCCGTGTAGCTTTCCTGATGCCCCGTTGCATAACGCAAATTTAAGCTGATATTTTTCAGAAATTTACTATCTACCCTATAAGAAGTTCTGTTGCTTGCACTAAGATTCCAACTGTCAAACTTTGCTAATTTTCCTTTGGGGTCGTCTGTATCACGTTTTATGCCATCTAAATTCCGGCCGTAGTCAATACTAAAAGTGTTTTTTAACCGCTTTTCAATGCCATAAAAGCTGGTATGCATTGCGTTAAAATTGACACGCTTATAAGCTTTTAATTTATCCCTGTTATCTGCAAATGAATTAACGTAGTTTAGACCAACATTTAGAGCCCCAGATTTTTTTCCGAGATTAAAGCCTTTCGAATATCCATAGGAAGTTGCGTTATCCCTTAATTGCATTCTTAAATAACCAGGAGATTTACCAGCCTGCCTTTCTACTATAACTGCACCATCCGATAAATCTCCGTATTTTGCAGAAGGAACACCAGAGATTACCTCAATACTCTCTATATTATCAGCAGGAATCTGCCTTAAATCTGTTCCACCAAAAGCAAAATCGCCAGAATATTTTGTTGTTGGCGAACCACTTAGCCCATATGAATTAACTCCAATTGTGGTATTCGTATTATTGGAGCCATATGTTCCAGGATTAAAGCTCTGCATGTTCATATTATTTGATATCGCATTTCCATCTACAATAATGGCTACACCAAAAGCATTATTTTGCTCATAAATATTAGAAAAGCCTGCTTGAACTGTTGAGAATGCAGATCTTAATGTTAAATTTTGCACACTTTGTAAACTTGGTGCGCTCACCTTTTTATTCGGAATCTGGTTGAGCAGATCATTTAAGCTTAATGCTGGAATTTGCTCAATGATATCTCGGCTAATGATCAGTGAAGAATTGGAACTTCCTTCATAATTACGTTGAGCATTAATATCGATTGTTTCGAGGCCTAAATTTAAATCTCTTAACTTTATATCTCCTAAATCTGTTATATCTCCTTGAATTTTTATTAACCTGGTGAGTTTTTGGTATCCAATAAAAGTGAATTCTAGTGTAAGGCTTACATTAGGTAAATGATTAACAGGTATTTTAAACTTGCCATCTTTATCTGTAGTGGCGTACTGATTAAGCTCTACTATCTTTATATTTGTAGATGGGATAACATTCTTTTTATCATCAATCACATGTCCAGAAATAAATGTTTTCTGTTGCGCAAAAGCGGAAATAGAAATCAGTAATAATAAGGACAAATATATTTTATTCAATTTAGATTAATTCTTAATAATTTTCCAAAGGTGTAAAATTTACACTAACTATCAAATTTATTTAGACTAATTCTAGATAATAATACAATCAATAGGAGTTACAATTACGTCTCGATGTAATTAATCCAAATTAACCTCTTCATGACAAAAGAAAATACTTTTGTTTAGGTTGTGATGATTTTGAAAGAAAATGGTAAGATTATACGGCTAAGTAATGATTATCTAAGGAATCGGAAATTAAAAGTAGAGAAAGCAACAAATACTTTCTCTACCATTTAGGGTTTTTTGGATTATTATTCCAAAAATTTAAGTTTTAGCTTATGGCAAACTAAATAGAAAGAACGATCATTCCTTTTCTAATTTAGTAAGATACTAACGATATTTAAAACTTTGAACAGGATCGGCATTTATAGCATTGTTGATCATTGTATACGTGATACTCGAGGTGTTATCGTATATAATTTCAATATCTATCTCCCCATTTCCACTTACCCAATTATCTTCTGGTGTACCACCTGGCGCAATATCAAGACTCCCAGTTACCGGAGTAATAGTAATTTCTGCCACATCATTAAAAGGGAAAAAGTGAAAAGCTAGTAGGTCAAGACCTCTATCGCCACTATCATCAATAATGTCTGGTGCCTCTGCACTCATTTGACCCGATTGTATTGATTCTGGCGGATTCATTCTGTATTTAATAACATTAGAGTAACTTGAAAAAGAAGAATTTCTTGAGTTAGTAAAAAATTTCTTATTTACAAATATTAATGTGTTATTTTTTTTATAAACTAAAAAGTTAATATTTGTTAGTTTTTCCTGTATTGTAAATCCTCTACTTTCTATTGAAGCCTTTTCAATTTCTAGTCGATCAGTGTTACTATTATCCTTTTTGCAGCTTGCAAAGAATATAATCGTTAAAGCAATTAGAGTAATAATTTTATTAGTTTTTTTCATAGTTTCTGTTTAATTAATGTTTATCTGATCTCCAATTATAATTAATCATTTTATCAAAAACAAATTATTTTTAATCATTCTAAATAATAGTATTAGCTATATTTGTTTTGAATTAACCTCTTCGTGACAAAAGAAAATACTTTTGTTTAGGTTGTGAGTATATAAAAGGATAACTTTGCGGCTTCAAACCCACACAATGAGTGATCAGATAAAACACGAATGCGGAATCGCTTTTATTCGCCTGTTAAAACCACTTTCTTACTACCAGCAAAAGTACGGAACAGCACTTTACGGCCTTAACAAATTATACCTTTTAATGGAAAAACAGCATAACCGGGGCCAGGATGGCGCAGGTATAGCTACCATTAAACTGGATATGAAACCAGGCAGTAGGTACATTAGCCGATACCGGAGCATGGCTTCGAATGCGGTAGCAGATATCTTCGAATACGTTCAGAATAAGTTCGTAGATATTCAAGAAAACACGCCTGAATTAATGCAGGATACAGAATGGCTCAAAGACAATGTAAGCTTTATCGGCGAAGTGTTAATGGGCCATTTGCGTTATGGTACGCATGGTAAAAATAGTATCGAAAATTGCCACCCTTTTTTAAGGCAAAACAACTGGATGACGCGTAACCTGGTTATTGCCGGAAACTTCAACATGACCAATGTTGATGAGTTATTAGAGCAGTTATATGAGTTGGGTCAGCATCCTAAAGAGAAAGCAGATACGGTTACCGTTCTGGAAAAAATTGGACACTTTTTAGATGATGAAAACCAGGAACTTTTCGATCAGTACAAAAAAGAAGGGCATGATAACGTAGCCATTACACACAAAATTTCAGATCATTTAGACATTGCCAATATTCTTCGCCGTTCAGCTAAAACCTGGGATGGTGGATATTCCATTTGCGGGATGGTTGGTAACGGCGATTCTTTCATCATGCGTGATCCGGCAGGAATTCGTCCGGCCTATTATTATTATGATGACGAGATTGTGGTTGCGGCATCAGAAAGGCCAGCTTTACAAACTGCATTTAATATTCAGTTTAAAGATGTAAAAGAAATTGATCCCGGGCATGCTTTAATTATTAAGAAAAATGGCGAGGTGAGCATGGAGCAATTCCGTGAGCCAACCGAAAGACTTTCTTGTTCGTTTGAAAGGATTTACTTTTCTAAAGGAAGTGATGTTGAAATCTACCGGGAACGTAAGCAGTTAGGTCGTTTATTGAGTGAAAAAATACTTCAGGCCGTTAATTACGATTTAAAAAATACAGTATTCTCTTTCATCCCTAACACGGCAGAAGTTGCATTTTTTGGGATGGTAGATGGTGTACAACAATATGTTCGCAGGCACCAAAAAGATATACTACTGCATAAGAAAGAGTCATTAAGTGATGAACAATTGGAAGAGCTGTTGTCGCTGGCCCCAAGAGTTGAAAAACTTGCTGTAAAAGATGTGAAATTAAGAACATTTATTACGCAGGATGCCGACAGAAGTGAAATGGTGGCACACGTTTATGATACCACGTATGGCATCATCAATAATCATCAGGATACTTTAGTGGCACTTGATGATTCGATTGTTCGCGGTACAACATTGAAGCAGAGTATCATTAAGATTGTTGATCGTTTACATCCAAAGAAAATTATTATTGTTTCTTCAGCACCTCAGATCCGTTACCCTGATTGTTATGGTATCGATATGAGCAGAATGGGGCAGTTCGTGGCTTTCGATGCGGCTATTCAACTGTTAACGGAACGCGGAATGTGGCAGGTAATTGAGGATGTTTACACGAAATGTAAAGCTTCATTATTATTGCCTAAAGAAGAGATTGTAAATCACGTTAAAGAGATTTATAAACCTTTCTCTCCTGAAGAAATCTCTGCAAAAATTGCGCAGATTATCACGCCAAAGGGTACCGTTGCGGAGGTGGAAGTGATTTATCAAAGTTTAGAAAACTTACATGAGGCTTGTCCGAAAAATAAAGGTGACTGGTATTTCTCAGGTAACTATCCAACACCAGGTGGTAACAAAGTAGTTAATAAAGCTTTTGTAAACTGGAAAGAGGGAAATAACCAAAGGGCTTATTAAGCGAAGGTTAAAATATAATCATAAATGGCTCATATGAAAATATGGGCCATTTTATTTATAGGGAATTTGTGATCGAAGCGTAATGTTCCTTTTTCCATTATTTCCTGGGCTAGTGAGTAGGGTGGTAATAGCGATATTGTCATTCAGAGCGCAGCGAAGAATCCCTACGTTTTAGTATACTGCCTTCAGTTAACACCGAACTTTTTTAGTACTTCATTCCATAATCGGTAGGTTAATACGGCCGTCTTGCTAAACTTGATTCAGGATTTGATCTAAATAGATGCTGAACTAAATTTACTCTGTAGCTTTCCACTACACTATAGGTCAGCATAACGATTCGTTTATTGCATCCCCACGAAAAAACCGTCTTTGCGAAGTAGATCTCAATCAAGAATCTAAAATCTTTCATACCATAAAGTCCTACAAAATAGATTGCTTCATCCAATGAAAAATTGGCTTCAGCAATGACGATTTTGCTAGAAGAATCGTCTTGCTGAACTTGATTCAGGATCTGATCTAAATAGATGCTGAAATAAATTTACTCCGTAGTTTTCCGCTGCGCTACAGGTTAGCATGACGATTCGTTTATTGCATCCCCACGAAAAAACCGTCTTTGCGAAGTAGATCTTTCACAGCTACGATACAAATTGCTTTTAGAAAAGCATAAAGACTAAAGTCGAAACAATGAAAAGCAAGTCTTACCTTTAGAAGAGATTGCTTCGTGCCTCGCAATGACGATTCTTCGTGCCCTTACTGCAGAATTAAAGTGCTAAGCGTAAAATTGAATATAGGTTTTATAGATCAGCCAGAAAGCAAAGAAAATAATAATTACGCCAGCAATTTTATTCAGCGTTTTAAGCGCATCCTCTTTAATTTTATAGCGCAGTTTGCTAGAATAAAAGCTTTTTGTAGCGTCTATACTCAATTGAGTAGCCATGGCAATAAAAAAGCATACTAACTTCTCATTCAGCATGTTGTTTAGCTTAACGGAAATAATACCACTTACAATAATCCAAAACATTAATGTAGATGGGGTAAGTATGCACATCAAAAATCCCTTTAATACATAACTCCTCTTACTTACTTTTTGAAGGGTAGTACTATTGTAATGAACTTTGATTTTAGAGACCAGGTAATAGATTCCGACGGCAAGCAAAAATACGCCTCCTATGGTTCCAACATATTTATCAAAATTTGCTTTATAGTCAAAGAACTGACTGCCAAAAAGTACAAGAACAATTAATATGATATCACTAATTATGACCCCAATAGCTAAAGAAAACCCTGCCATAAAGCCTCTTTCTATACTGGTTTTTATCATTGCAAAGAATACCGGACCTGTTAAAAACGATGAAATAATCCCTGCTCCAATACCTAATAATATGGCTTCAAACATGTATTGTATTGTTTATAATATGCGAATATGCAATTTTATACCTAAACATGTAACATTTATTTTTGTTAGGTGCGACATGTAAATATTACGGTTTTTTAATTTTTTTTTATTTATGTTTATCCGCACTAAAACTAAAACAATTAAAATTCAGATGTCAAAAGAAACTACAAAAAATTACGGTACAGCGCTGTATACAATTATCACTGTATTCTTTTTTTGGGGCTTTGTTGCCGCGTCAAACGGTATATTTATTCCCTTTTGTAAAACTCATTTTAAATTAACGCAATTTGAATCTCAACTTATAGATTTTACTTTTTACGGAGGTTATTTTATTGGCTCACTCATTCTTTATTTAGCATCACAAGCTAGTAAAGTTGATATCCTCAATAAAATTGGATACAAAAAAGGCATTATCGCTGGTTTAATTATTTCTGCAGGAGGTGCATTATTGATGGTTCCTGCTGTTCATTCAGGCTCATTTCTATTTATTTTATTTGCCTTTTTTGTAATCGCCCTGGGGTTTTCATTACAACAAACCGCTGCAAATCCATTTGTTGTAGCATTGGGCGCACCAGAAAGTGGTGCCCACCGTTTAAATCTGGCGGGTGGTGTTAATAATTTTGGTGGTTTAATGGGGCCAGTTATTGTAAGTGTTGTCCTTTTTGGTACGGCAAATGATGCTGTGGCGAAGGCAGTTGAAATTTCATCTATCAATAACCTTTATTACATTCTTGCGGGATTATTTTTAGCGGTAGCCATATTTTTTGCTGTTTCAAAACTTCCTGATGTAACTAGTACGGAGAAGATTGAAGCCAGTAGCAAACCTACAGGCCCATTAGTGGTAATGATTATTGGTTTCCTGATGGTAGCTGCGGCAAGTCCTCTTGCTAACTTAACGGGTATTAGCGCTTCTATTTTCGTTTATTCATCCTTTGCAATCATTTTAGGTGCTTTATTATTTGGCTATTTCACAAAAAAAGACAATGCTTCAAGCTGGGGTGCCATGCAATATCCACAATTGGTTTTAGGGATGCTTGCCATCTTTATGTACGTGGGTACTGAGGTAACGATTCAAAGTAACCTGGGTGCATTACTAAAACTTCCAGATTTTGGAGGTTTAAATGATGCCGGTATTAAACCTTATATCTCTTTATATTGGGGAAGTATGATGATTGGAAGGTGGGCTGGCGCAGTGAGTGCTTTTAACTTAAGCAAAACAGTGAAAAATATTTTAACGGTGATCGTTCCTTTTGTGGCCTTTGGTATTATTTTAGGTGTTAACCACGCAACAGGTACTGATGTTGGCAACCTATATGTTTATGCGGTTTGCGTAGCGGTAATGGTTGCTGCAGTATTTATTGGTCAGGAAAAGCCAGCCAAAACACTTGCCATTTTTGGTACTTTGGGTGCCATTGCGATGATTATTGGATTATTCACTACAGGTCATGTGGCTATTTTTGCCTTTGTTAGCGGTGGTTTATGTTGTTCCATTATGTGGCCATCTATATTTTCGTTGTCGATTACCGGCCTTGGTAAATATACCTCACAAGGTTCTTCATTTTTGATTATGATGATTTTAGGTGGATCAATTATTCCTCCAATTCAGGGAGAATTGGCCGATAGTGCTGGTATTCACCATTCTTACATTATTCCGGTTATTGGATTCGCATACCTGATTTTCTTTGCATGGAAAGTTAGTGGTGAGCTGAAGAAACAGGGTATTGATGTAGAAAATATTACTGCAGAAGGCGGACATTAATATTTAATAAAGTAATTTTACAGCCACAGTGATCATCTCACTGTGGCTTTTTTAATGATTTTCAATGACTGATAAATTAAGTTTTGACACCATCTTCATGAATCTTGCAACCGATCTATCAGCCCGTTCGCATTGTGTTCGTGCTCATGTAGGTGCAGTTTTAACAAAAGATACCCGAATTATCTCAATAGGTTATAATGGTCCGCCTGCCGGAACGCATAACTGCGATGAAGAATGGCCTGAACATGGTTGCGCCAGAGATAGTAAAGGAAGTTGTTCTTTAGCCTTGCATGCTGAAGAAAATACCATCCTTTATGCATCAAAAAATGGTTCTAAAATAGAAGGATGTACTTTGTATACCACATTATCACCTTGTATTGCTTGCGCAAGATTAATTCTATCTTCTGGTATTAAGTTGGTTTATTATTCAAAATCTTATGCCGCCTATAAAGGTTTACCTAGTGATGAGGGTGTTGATTTTTTGAGAAAATTTGGGGTAGAGGTGAAGTTGTTTGTTCTTTAACCAGATCTATTCTAATTGCCCGGGTTTCGTGTAGTTATTAGTAGGAAGATAGTTTCTAAAGAAAAAATATAAAAATCATTAAGATTATGAAGGGTAATTCGAAATTTGTATATTGATAACTTTTAAGTTAACTTTGAGAAGTGGATACTCAACCACAGATTATTTTTCATCAACATTACTTTATTAACTTCTATATGGAGCAAAATGGTAAAGTGCAGGAAAAAATTGAATATGTTTTTAAGCTTCTAAAAACTGTACAAAATGTTCCACAAAAATTTCTTCAGCACATGACTGGAACCGATGGACTTTATGAGATAAGGATTGAAGTTGAAGGTAATATTTATAGAATATTTTGTTGTTTTGATAAAGGAAATTTAGTAGTTCTGTTTAATTGTTTTCAAAAGAAATCTCAAAAAACACCAAGAACAGAGATTGATTTGGCATTGAAATTAAAAGACGGTTATTTTAAGTCTAAAAATAAAGAAAATGAATAAGGAAATTATAGATGCTAAAAACTTTGATGAGTTATTAGATCTTAAGTATGGGAAAATCGGCGCTGAGAAAAGAGATCAATTTGAAGAAAAAGCACAGTATTTTGTGATTAGCGAAATGTTGAAGGAAGCACGTAAAGAAGCTAATATGACGCAAGAGCAGCTTGCAGAAAAGGTAGGGACTAAAAAAAGTTATATTTCTCGACTTGAAAATGGAAAATGTGATATTCAGCTTTCAACACTCTATCGGATTTTTGAATTTGGACTCGGCAAGCGTGTAAATTTAATATTTGGATAAGTGACGAAATTTAATAGAGACATTTTGAGGATAAATTTACAGAATTAAAATCTTCTGATCTATTAATTGAGTAAATTCGGATTGTCATGTGATCAGATAGATTGTTGCAATCTACTGGTAATATAATTGTGTCTGAAAGAATAAAATACTGATTATAGCATATAATATCTTAATCGAACTAATTTGGTTAAATAAACCTTTTGAAATCAATCCGCAAGTTTAAAAAATCATTTACTAATTATCTCTAAAATCTTAAATATCCTCTCTCAAATCTCGTATCTAATTGGTAGCTTTGCGGATGCAAGAAAAAATCATTATTGTCGATTTTGGTTCGCAGTTTACACAACTCATCGCCCGTAGAGTTCGCGAACTAAATATTTACTGTGAAATATATCCATTCAACAATCTTCCTGAGATTACCGATGATGTAAAAGGTGTTATCTTTTCAGGTAGCCCATATTCTGTTCGTCAGGATGATGCACCTCAAATAGACTTATCAAAATACCACACCAAATATCCTTTATTGGCTGTTTGTTACGGTGCTCAATACATTGCTCAACATTCCGGTGGCGATGTGCAGCCTTCTTCCTCTCGTGAATATGGCCGTGCAAACCTAAGTTTTGTTAATCAGGAAAATAAGTTGTTCAAGGGAATCAATATCGACTCTCAGGTTTGGATGAGTCATGGTGATACCATTACCAGCATTCCAGATCATTTTGAATTGATTGCTAGTACTGATAGTGTTAAAGTTGCAGCTTACCACATTAAAGATTCAAATACTTATGCTATCCAGTTTCACCCTGAAGTAACGCATAGTATTGATGGAAAGGTGCTGTTAGAAAACTTCCTTGTTGATATTTGTGGATGTAGTCAGGATTGGACTTCAACAGCCTTTGTTGATACCACTATTGCTGATATCAAGGCTACTGTAGGTAATGATAAAGTTGTTTTAGCACTTTCAGGCGGGGTAGATAGTAGCGTTGCTGCGGTTTTATTACATAAAGCTATCGGAACAAACCTGCACTGCATATTTGTAGACAATGGCCTATTGCGTAAAAATGAATACGAAAGTGTTTTAGAACAATATAAAGATTTCGGCCTCAACATTAAAGGGGTAGATGCAAAGGATAAATTTTTAGGTCAATTGGCAGGAGTAGAAGATCCTGAACAAAAACGTAAAATTATCGGGCATGTGTTTATCGAAGTTTTCGACGAAGAATCGCATTTAATTCAAGATGTAAAATGGTTGGCACAGGGAACTATTTATCCTGATATTATCGAGTCAGTATCCGTAAATGGTCCTTCTGCTACGATCAAATCGCATCATAATGTAGGTGGATTGCCAGATTTTATGAAACTTAAGGTAATAGAGCCGCTTAAAACGTTGTTTAAAGACGAAGTAAGAAGAGTAGGTAAGGCTTTAGGTTTAGAAACTTTCATTTTAGGCCGACACCCTTTTCCTGGCCCTGGTTTAGGTATCCGTATCATTGGAGAAGTTACGCCAGAGAAAGTAGCAATCTTACAAGATGCCGATAAGATTTATATCGATAACTTAAAAGAAGCTGGCCTTTATGACAAGGTTTGGCAAGCTGGTGCAATTTTTCTACCTGTTAGATCTGTAGGTGTTATGGGTGATGAGCGGACTTACGAAAATGTAATTGCCTTAAGAGCGGTAGAATCGCTAGATGGGATGACGGCGGACTGGTGTCATTTACCATATCCTGTACTGGCTAAGATTTCGAATGAAATTATCAATAAAGTTAAAGGAATTAACAGGGTGGTTTATGATATTAGTTCAAAACCACCTGCAACAATCGAGTGGGAATAATATTAGTTCAGCGTCTTGAATCCTAAGTAGGGAGTCAATTTAAAGAATAATAGGATTATGCTGGCAGATTAAACATTTGTCAGCATATTTTGTTAAAATACAGATATGAATTTAAAAGGGAATTATTGGTTTTTTATCTTATTTGCTTTGCTATTTGCGGCCTGCTCTCCAAAAATAAGAACATCGAAAAAAGATACTACTAATCAAAAAGAGAAGGAAAAGCCGGAAGAGAAAAAACCAGCTAAAAAGTTTTCACAAGCAAATGTTTCTCTATTAGTTCCATTTAAATTAGATGAACTGAATTTAAAAACGGCCACTAAGGCTGATATTGAGAAGTTTGCAATGCCTATTGATTTTTATCAGGGCTTCAAACTTGGGTTAGATTCTGCGGCGGCATCAGGATTAAACTTTAAATTAAATGTTTTCGATACGCAGGATGACAATGCCCACATATCTCTTCTTTATAAAAACGAACGTTTTAAGCAGAGTAACCTAATTATTGGGCCTGTTTTTCCTGCCGGATTGAAATATATTTCCAATTACTCCAAAGAAAATAACGCTACAATTGTATCACCACTTGCTGCAACCAACCCGGCAGAATTTAATAACCCCAATTTGGTATCTATTGTAAATAATATAGAATTACATGGTCAACGAATTGCAACTTATATTTCAAAAAACTTTAATCCATCCACTACGATTGTAGTGATCATCAATCCGAAGAAAACAGATGATGAAGCTTTCGCTGCTCCCGTTAGGGATTATTTAAAAGCTAGTGGTAAATTTTTAGTTCAGGAATATGCATCAGCATATACATTTGAAACTAAAATGCAAAAAGGTAAACATTATGCCGTGGTCATTACTTCTGCCGATCGTGCATTCGTTTTGCCAACGATTGATAAACTCTATAAGCTTAAAAATCTGGCTTCAGGAGGCTATGTGATTAACTTATTTGGTCATCCGAACTGGGTAAAACAAAATTACCCGACTGATAAAATCCAGGCTTTAAATACCATCATCAGTTCATCTTATAAAATAGATTATAAAAACACTGCAGTAGTTAGTTTTATTAAAAAATACCGCTACAGATATGGCTTTGAGCCCGGCGAATATGCCTTTAAAGGTTTTGATGTAGGTTATTATTTCGGGAAACTATTAAGCAATCATGGTGAAGACTACCGTGAATACCTTACAAAAGATAAATACAAAGGCCTTCACAATACATTTTCTTTCATTTATGATGAAAAATTAGGCTACATTAACACCAGTTTAATGCTTTTGAAATATAAAAACTTTGCATTAGAAATTGTAGATTAGTTGACCATTCGTTTATGAAAGCCATTCACCAGCTGAGAGCCTTTGAGCAAATTTTAAATAGTTATGATGGTACTTTGCCTTTGCATCGTTTCTTACCTGCCTATTTTAAACAAAATAAGCAGATGGGTTCATCCGATAGGAGATGGGCAACCCGACACCTTTATAGTTTTTTTAGATTAGGTAACGCTTTAAGAATCCTGAATAACGAGGAGCGTTTATGTATTGCAGATTTTCTATGTCAGGAAACGTTAAGCCCTGTTGTTGTGCAAAAATTTCCGGATTGGAGCGATCACATTTTACTTCCGTTACCAGAAAAGATAAATTTTATAAAGAGACTATATCCTGATTTTAACCAGGATGATGTTTATCCACTCCACCTGCATTTGTCTGAAGAAGTTAATAGAACTGAGTTCCTCACTTCATTTTTTAAGCAGCCAGATCTTTTTATTCGTGTTCATGCCACAGATCAGCAGGAAATTATAGACAGGCTGCAAAAGGCAGAAATACCTGCGAAAGTAATTAATGAAACAGCATTATCTTTGCCAAATGGAACGAAACTCGAAACAGTTTTAACCGAAGGAAGTTATCAGGTTCAGGACCTTTCTTCGCAACATACCGGTTATTACTTTAAACCAAATAAATGGGATAAATGGTGGGATTGTTGTGCAGCATCTGGTGGGAAAACGTTGCTTTTACATAGCATTGAGCCTGTATTAGAGTTATTAGTTACTGATTTGCGTGAAAGCATTCTTCAAAATCTGGATGAAAGATTTCGTCTTGCGGGAATTAAAAAGTATCATAAAAAGGAACTGGATCTGTTGAAAAACAACGATCAGATTCTTCATCATTATCAGTTTGATGGAATTATTTTAGATGCGCCTTGCACAGGTTCAGGAACTTGGGGGCGGACACCTGAAATGTTGACATTTTTTGAAGAAAGAAAAATTAATCAGTTTGCTACGATCCAGAAAGGAATTGTGCAGAACATTGTAAAGTATCTGAAACCTGGAAAACCACTCATTTATATTACCTGCTCAGCATTTATGGAAGAGAATGAAAATGTGGTGAACTATATGCTGGATAATTTGCCTCTCGAACTGGAAAAAATGGAATTGATTAAGGGGTATGAGCATCATGCCGATACCATGTTTGTTGCCAGGTTAATTAAGAAATGATCTCAGCGAGAAGAGATTGTTTCCCCGAAAGGTCGGGGCAGGCTATCATGTCTCCTTGCAATGACGAAGGGTGTATTGTGCTAGCAAAAAAGAGATTGAATCGTACTTCAATTACGTGTGTCTTATTAACTCCGAAAGTATAGTGAACGAATAAATACAATCTCAGCCTACCTCAAAATATTTTTTTATAGTAGCTAGATATTTTCATGCCATTCCTTCATATTTCTTTTAAGGTATTTCACCGCTTCAATCAAAATTGCAATGGCGCCAATAATTACAGTATATTCTTCAAAGCTTTTCATTTTTGGTTAGCTTGATATTAAGATCAATATAATGAATTTTTGTTACAACACCAGCAAACTTACGAAGTTTTAAAGGGCTAGCGAAGGCGAAACCCTGTTAGTTTTACTACAAGGAGATATTTAAAGGCCTGTATTATTTCGAAATAATTTAATGGCAATGGCCAGTAAAATCACACCAAATGCCTTACGCAGGATGTTCAAGCCTGTTTTACCAAATAATCGCTCCAACCGTTCGGTATTTTTTAGCACGAAATAAACGAAGAGCATATTCAGTATTATTCCAACCAGGATATTTTGTGTTTGATATTCAGTTTTAAGTGAAAGAAGTGTTGTCATAGTACCAGCACCTGCAATTAAAGGAAATGCCAGAGGCACAATTGAAACCGTTTCAGGTGCTTCTTCTTTAAAAATAGTAAGGCCAAGAACCATTTCCATCGCAATACAAAATATGACGATAGAACCTGCAATCGCGAAAGATTCAACATCCAGACCAATAACTTTAAGCAATGATTCACCTAGAAAAAGAAATAAAATCATTAATCCTGTGGCAACTATTGATGCTTTTTCAGACTCAATATGGCCAGCCTTCTTTCTCAGTTGAATAACAACCGGAATGGAACCCAAAATATCGATGATAGCAAAAATAACCATCGTAGTGGTGAGGATCTGATTTAAATCGAATTTCATAAAATCGAAGTTCATATGGCGCAATTTTGATCAAAGGTAGCGGAATTTGTGCTAAAACTTTACTTACCTTAATTTTTCTTAGAAATAGAATTGAGTTCTTAAAGTAAATACGTTATCTTTTCTATCATCCGTATAACCAGATATTGCGGTAGATTCATTTTTAATGATGTCGTAATAAAGCACTGCTTTAAAATGTGGGTTAAAATGATGTAAAAAGCCAAATCCAAAAGTATCAAAACGAACATCAGCTGCTGATAACCCTCTTGCTGAAGAAATATCCATGCCTTTTACTTTTGAATTGGGATCGTACCAATCATATTTTAAAATGATCTGATTGTCTGTACTGTTTAACGTTTGAACAAATGTGAAGTAGGCACCATTAAAGTTTCGGGTGTAGTAGGGAAGTGGTTCAGACTTATCGTCTATAGGATATGAACCTGGGGTGGTTGATGTGGTTGATGTTCCGGTTTGAAGTCCAGATATGACCTCTGCTCGCAATTCTGATTTCCAGCTTTTAGTTGCAGTAGCCAGTTGAATATCTGCACCGTAATATCTTCGTGGTGCAACAGCGTTTAAAGTATTGGCAGAAGAATCTTTAACCATTTGCCATAGATTATTGCTGCGTTCCATTTTATAGCTTACTGGTAAACGATGGTTTAGTCCACCTTGTAAGGTGCTGATTCCTCCTGCAACAGAAACCCCGATTTTTTTAAAGGTATAGGCTTTATGACTTAAGCGGGCGATCACATCTTTGCTGTTGTCAAATTCTGCCGGCCCGGCTAATCCCTGACCATTATATACCCCAAGATCCAACACTACATTTTTGAGCCTGGCATTTTTCCATCGTGGATTAAAGGTAAATGTTACCCCTAAATCCCGCTCGGTCTTCATTAAAATTTGCGACATACGTCCACGTTCAGGAGCTTCTCTACCTGCTGAAGAGAGTTGTAATTCATTCCCGAATGGCCTGCCGGATAAACCTAGTGTTACATGAATTAATTTCCATTTATTTTCATAATAGCGCCCCCAGAAATCTCTTACATTTACGCCTTGTTCAGTTCCATCAAACTGGAGTACAAAATAGGTGGAAGGATTGTTATTATCATCCAATAACATATAATCAGCACGTAACCGTCCACGTCTTAACCTAAAGCGGTTGTTGGTATATTCTCCAAAATTTCCTCCCTGGTATTCAGCCTGTGTACCGTTTGATTGGGCTACTTGAAATTGTGGCTGGAGGTAACCGCTAAAGGATAGTGATCCATACTTTTTCGAAATAATTAATAAATGGTTTACCGTAGTAGAATCCATTATATCGTTAATGGTACGTTGGGCATAAGTTTGAAAGGAAAATAACAGCAAAAGCACAAGTATTGCATAATGCTTGTTTTGAAGTGGCACCATTGTAATGTATCTGATTTTTTTGCAAAGTTAATTTATTAACAATTATTTAACACAAAAAAAATCCCCGACTTTTGGTCGGGGATTTGAACTCATATTTTGTTTTGGTTATAAACCGGGTTTTGGAGGATCAACGGGCTTAACCACCTTTCCTTTATTTCTTAATACAGAATTATTCTTTCCGTAGAAGAAATAAATGGCCGTACCTAATGCCATCCAGATGGCTAACCTGATCCAGGCCTCAATTGGTAATGACGACATTAGATAAACGCAAACGATTACACCCATAATTGGCACGAAAGGAACCAATGGTGTTCTGAAAGGTCTAGGTCTGTCAGGATCTGTTTTACGTAATAATAAAACACCGATACAAACCAATGAAAATGCAAATAATGTACCTATTGATACCATGTGGCCTAAATCTGTTACCGGAACAAATCCAGCGAAGATGCTCACGAACACCATGAAAAATAAGTTTGTTTTGAAAGGCGTTCTGAATTTTGAGTGGATATTACTGAAAAACTTAGGTAATAATCCATCTTTAGACATGGTATAAAATACCCGGGATTGTCCCATTAACATCACCAATATAACAGATGTATAACCCGCTAGAATTGCAATAATTAAGCCCATTTGTAACCAGCTATATCCAGTTACTTTAAATGCTGTTGCAGCTGGGGAAGCATCGCCTTTAAATACACTATAAGGCACTAAACCCGTCATCACGTGAGCGAATAAAACGTAAAGTATGGTACACACCACTAATGATCCTAAAATGCCAATTGGCATTCCTTTTTGTGGGTTTTTAGCTTCCTGAGCTGCAGTAGAAACCGCATCAAAACCAATAAAAGCAAAGAATACCAATGCTGCACCTGCCGCGATTCCAGAAATACCAAATTCACCTTTTACACCTGTGTTTTCAGGGATGTAAGGTGTATGATTAGCTGGGTTGATGAATTTCCATCCAAGCGCAATGAAAACGATTACTACAGTAACTTTTACAATTACCAGAACATTATTAAGGCTTGCAGATTCTTTTGTGCCTCGTATTAACATTAAAGAGAGTAATGAAACGATTACGACCGCTGGAAAGTTTATCCCTCCACCATCAACTTCTGCGAATGATTTGGTTAAATAGAGGGGCATTTCGAGACCAAATTCATGAAGTAACTTATTGAAGTATCCAGACCATGAAACACCTACTGTTGCAGCACCTAAAGCATATTCCAATACTAAATCCCATCCAATTACCCATGCCATAAACTCGCCCATAGTAGCATATGAATAGGTGTAGGCACTTCCTGCTACCGGAATCATAGATGCAAATTCCGCATAGCATAAACCGGCAAATGCGCAACCTACTGCAGCCAGTACAAATGATAAGGTTACTGCAGGGCCAGCGTGATCAGCTGCTGCTATACCAGTTAAAGAAAATAAACCTGCCCCAATAATTGCTCCAATACCCAGAGCGACAAGACTCGTACTGCTTAGCGTACGTTTGAGTGTGCCCTCGCCACTTTCAGCAGACTCTGCTATCAGCACATCAATAGGCTTTTTTAGATTCATAAGTTGTTTAGTCTTTTATGTTTGTTGATTTTATGATAATAAGCGGTAAACCTAAATAAAAATTACCAAAAAGTAAAAGGGATTGTGTTAAAATCCCCTTCCATACTATTTTATATCTATGTTTTTACAACTAACGACTTAAAGTGTCGGTAACATTTGTTAAAGTATCTATAATTGTGTTGCCGTTGCGATCTGTTTTTTGCTGAATCTTAATTTCTTTGCGAACTTCTAGCTGATGTTCTGTATTAATGGCCTTAACTGCTATATATGGTGCAATAACCAGTGATACAATGGACATTAATTTGATTAAAATATTCATTGAAGGCCCTGAAGTATCTTTAAAAGGATCGCCAACAGTATCACCAGTTACAGAGGCTTTATGGGGCTCTGATTTTTTATAGAACATTTCTCCATTAATCATTACACCTTGTTCGAAAGATTTTTTAGCATTATCCCAGGCACCGCCGGCATTGCTTTGGAAAATACCCATTAAAACACCAGTTACCGTAACTCCGGCTAATAATCCGCCTAAAACTTCAGGACCAAAAGTAAAACCAACGAGGATTGGTGTGATTAAGGCAATCGCACCCGGCATCATCATTTCACGAATGGAGGCCTTAGTAGAAATGGCTACACATTTATCGTATTCTGGTTTTGCTTTATATTCCATAATTCCAGGAATCTCGCGAAACTGGCGACGCACTTCCTGTACCATATCCATTGCCGCCTTGCCCACCGCCTGAATACAAAGTGCCGAAAAAATAAAGGGAATCATTCCGCCAACAAATAATCCGGCCAGCACGGGTGCTTTATAGATATCGATCGCTGTAATTCCGGCAATGCCAACAAAGGCGGCAAATAAAGCTAATGATGTTAATGCTGCAGATGCAATAGCAAAGCCTTTTCCTGTAGCGGCAGTAGTATTTCCTACGGCATCAAGATTATCCGTACGTTCTCTCACTTCTGGTGGAAGCTGACTCATCTCTGCTATTCCGCCAGCATTATCTGCAATCGGGCCAAATGCATCGATCGCCAGTTGCATCGCTGTGGTGGCCATCATACCTGCTGCCGCAATGGCAACGCCATATAATCCGGCAAAATGATAAGAAGCCATAATGCCACCTGCCAAAACCAAAATTGGAATAACAGTTGATTTCATTCCTACAGATAAACCTGCAATAATATTAGTGGCATGGCCCGTAGAGGATTGCTGGATAATTGAATTTACAGGACCTTTTCCCATTGCTGTGAAATATTCAGTCACCACACTCATAATCGTTCCCACTACAAGGCCAACAATAATGGCATAAAAAACATTAATGCTGGTGAATGCATATCCCCGTAGGCTTAAGGTTTCTGGTAGCATCCATTTCACTATAAAGAAAGATGCTACGGCTGTAATGATAATGGATGACCAGTTACCAAGGTTCAATGCGGTTTGCACGTTAGATTTTTCGTCTTTAATGGTCACAAACCAGGTGCCTATAATGGAAAATATAATTCCTAATCCACAAATCACCATGGGCAGTAGAATTGGCGACATCCCGCCAAATTTATCGGTGACAATGATTTCCTGACCTAAAACCATTGTTGCAAGAATGGTAGCCACGTATGATCCAAATAAATCGGCACCCATGCCCGCCACGTCACCTACATTATCACCCACATTATCGGCAATGGTAGCAGGGTTGCGAACATCATCTTCAGGTATTCCAGCTTCAACTTTTCCAACCAGATCTGCGCCAACATCTGCGGCTTTGGTATAAATTCCCCCACCTACACGTGCAAATAAAGCGATGGATTCTGCACCTAACGAAAACCCTGTTAAAACTTCAATGGCTGTTCTCATCTCTACGCTATTGGCACTTGTTACGTGGAACAACTGAAGAAATACAATAAATAAACCACCAAGGCCTAACACGGCCAATCCTGCAACGCCTAAGCCCATTACCGTTCCGCCTGTAAAAGAAACCTTAAGTGCTTGCTTTAAACTGGTCCTCGCTGCTTGAGTAGTTCGTACATTGGCCTTAGTTGCCGATTTCATTCCGATATATCCTGCGGTTGCTGAAAACACAGCACCAATAATAAAAGAGATGGAGATGATCCAGCTGGAATGCATTGGAACACCATTAATTTCAGTTATGGTTCCTGAATATGCCAGCAGTGCTGCTGTAAAAACAGCGAAGATGCTTAACACCCGCCATTCTGCTTTGAGAAATGCCATTGCGCCATCAGCAATGTAGCCCGCAAGCTCCTGCATGTTTTTGTCGCCTGCATCCTGTTTATTTACCCAGGCACTTTTAATCATCATTACAATTATTCCAACAAGGCCCAATGCCGGAATGCAGTAGATTAAATTTTCTTGTAAAAAAATCATAATTAATATTTGGTTAGTGGTTTACAGCAATCAGTTTTCTAACGTTACGCTCATCTGCAACAAACACTGATCTTAGATTTGGTTATTAATTAGCAATATAATAATTTATTTTTAGGGATTAACTATTAAATAAAGCCAGCAACATATTTTATAATGCGATTAAAATGATACATGTGAACAAGTTGGTTTTTCTTTTTTTTAAATAATTTAGCCACAAACTAAAGCTAAACACCAAACAACTAAAATGGAAAAACTACACGAAGCAAAGGCTTCTAAAAGAAAACTAGGTCTTTTTGATGCGGCTATGCTGGTAATGGGTTCAATGATCGGTAGCGGTATTTTTATTGTAAGTGCCGATATTATGAGAAATTTAGGCTCAGGTTACTGGTTAATTGTGGTGTGGGTAATCACTGCTGTAATGACTATTGCGGCTGCGATTTCTTATGGTGAACTTTCTGCTATGTTTCCAAGAGCAGGTGGGCAATACACTTATCTAAAAGAGATTTTTGGTAAAATGATGGGATTCCTATATGGCTGGGGACTATTTACTGTAATTCAAACTGGTACCATTGCGGCAGTTGCAGTGGCTTTTGGTAAGTTTACAGCCTATTTAATACCAGCTTTAAATGATGCAGCCCCGATTTTCCAGAGTGGTGGTTATAAGATTACATGGATACAAATTTTGGCTATTGCAGTTATTCTTCTGCTTACTTATATTAATACAAAAGGTGTTGAGAGTGGTAAAGTGTTACAGAATATTTTTACAGGATCTAAAATTATCGCTTTAATTGGCTTAATTATATTGGGATTCTTCCTGGTAAAAAATAGTTTTTGGTCAGAGAATATGAAATATGGCTGGAGTGCTTTTAATAACTTTAAGACTGATTTGGGTGGTAATTTCTTAAAAACCGGATGGGAATCCATCTCCGGCATGACCATAATGGGTGGAATTGCAGCTGCCATGGTAGGTTCAGTGTTTTCTAGCGTAGCCTGGGAAAACGTCACTTTTGTTTCCGGAGAGATTGAAAATCCTAAAAAGAATGTGGTTAGATCAATGGTTTTGGGTACCTCTGCGGTTATGGCCCTTTATTTACTGGTTAATTTCGTTTACCTCAATACTTTAAATAGAGATAGTATTGCTTTTGCACCGAACGATAGAGTTGCCGTAGTGGCTTCAGCGCAAATATTTGGCAACGGAATAGGTACCATAATCATGGCTGTTTTGGTGATGATTTCTACTTTTGGCTGCGTAAACGGACTTGTAATGGCGGGTGCAAGGGTTTTTCAAACCATGGCGCAGGATGGCATGTTTTTTAAAGCTGCTATTAAAAATAATAAAAACGGCGTTCCTGAAAGATCGCTATGGATGCAGGGCATTTGGGCTTCTGTATTGTGTTTGAGTGGTCAGTACGGCAATCTTTTAGATATGATTTCTTTTGTAATCGTATTGTTTTATATGATTACGGTGTTTGGTGTAATCTATTTAAGGTTTAAAAAACCAGATTTGGAAAGGCCTTACAAAACCTGGTTTTATCCGGTTACGCCAGTTGTTTATCTGCTAATAGGTGCAGCATTTTGCATATTGTTGCTCATTTATAAACAACAATACACCTGGCCTGGCCTCATCATTGTATTGTTAGGGGTGCCTGTTTACTTTTTCATTAACAGGAATGATGCTAAGCTATAATTTCTAAAAGTATTTTAGGTAATTGGACCATCTGGCATTTACCCGCAAATCTATTCCTATTTTTAATTTCAAAGGGATCAATGAGCCAATTCGAATTACTTCAGAGAGTGAAGGTTCTGTTGAAGGATATGAAAGCTTAGAGCCTAGTATGGCGCAGTATAAACATAATGTTCTAACCTATTTAACCTACATTATGTCAAAAGACGAATTTCAGGAGAGGTTTGAAAAGAAATAATAGTTTCTCAGTCTGTAGATGAATAAGCAAATCTCATAAGCCCTTGGCTGGGCAGTAGGTGTATTAGTCATATTCCCTTTAATAATTTATGGGGTTAACTATCTTTTCAAAAAAAAAGATAATAATTCAAAAAGTGCGATTCCTATATATATATATATTGATCATTGTGTAGAACTAAGGATTTTATTTCCTAATCAGCTTGATTTTAGAGATACTCAATATAAAACATCTTTATTATCTGCAGAAGAAAGTATTTACAAAATTTTTTTTAGCGAAAAATCGATAAACAAGTATCTAGAGATTACTTTTTTTAATTACCCAGATGATAAAGGACTTGCTTTTCCAACTTCTTTGCGAGGAAAGAAAATAATAATAACAGTCAATAAAGATGAACTAAATAGTAATAATTATGGTTCCCCCAACAATCCAATACCTGTTTTTAAAGTCAGAGAAGACTTTCCTGATTCAATCAGTAAAACAAGGGGACCAGAGGACGGATGGAATGTTGATGTTACTGAAAATCAATTTAAATATAATGTTGAACAGTACTTAACTTACATTATGCCGGAAGAAGAATTTCAAGAGCGGTTTGAAAAGAAATAATAGTTAAATTCTGTAAGTGAATAAGCAAATATCACAAGCAATTGGTTGGGCGATAGGAGTATTATAACATCATAAATTACTTATCCTACGTAAAAAGCAAATCTGATTTCGAAAAGATGTTCGGTAAGAAGGCTGATAAATGAAAAACGTAGTTCAAAACCATCTTAAAACTTTTAAAGAGTTATTCGTTGCTGCACGCTAAATGTATGCCTAATCTCACATCTCATTTCTCACCTCTCAGTCTAATTCCAGGTTTCGTTCAAAAAGCGTATTTTTGCAGGCAATGGGAACACTGGTAGATTTAGGCATAAAGGGATATAGGAATTACGGTACATATTTACGTGAGAAATATAAAGGCCAGCGCGTATTTAAAGTAATTGTAGATGGTGGTTTCACTTGCCCTAACCGAGATGGAAGCAAAGGTTTTGGTGGTTGTACCTATTGTAATGTAGATTCTTTTACGCCAGAACCTTCCAGGCAAAATCCTAATATCAAAGATCAGTTGATTGAGGGCATGACAAGGGCCAAAACATCTTACCGTGCAGATAAGTATATTGTGTACTTTCAACCCAATACCAATACCTATGCGCCAGTACATTATTTAAAGATGATGTATGATGAGGCTTTATCCGTAAATACCGAAGATATTGTTGGTTTTTCTGTGGGTACCCGACCAGATTGTATTGATGCAGAAAAGGTGGCATTACTGGAAAGTTATGCCGATCGCTTTGATGTTGATTTGGAAATGGGAATGGAATCTATTTACGATGAAACGCTCAATCAGATTAATAGAGGTTGCAGCCATGGTGAGTTTGTAGCTGCGGTAGAATTACTAAAAGATAGTAAATTAGATCTATGTGTGCATACCATTTTTGGTTTCCCATGGGAAACCAAAGAACAGATGTATGGTTATATTCATGAAATCAACCGTTTTCCTCAAATTAAGTTTGTTAAATTTCATCATTTGCATGTAGTGGAAGGTTCAATAATGGGGGCGAAATATAAAAAAGAACCATTTAAACTTTTCACTTTGGAAGAGTATACCGATTTACTTTGTGAATTAATTCCAATGCTACGTCCGGATATTGTGATTCAAAGACTTTTTGGTATTTCCGACTGGGATTTATTAATTGCACCGAATTGGGGACTAAATAAATCGGCAATTCAAACATATATGGATAAAGAATTGGAAAAAAGAGGAGTTGTACAAGGATCTCTATATTTACCTTAATAGCTAAAAATTTATTAATTTTTTATAAAAAACCCGTGATTTTTCATGGGTTTTTTCGTTTATAGCGTATTTTTTTTGTTGAGATTTGGAATATATATTAAGATGTGATTGAATTGTGTGAAAAATGATGTTTTAATTTTATTAAAAAGTACTATTAAAATGAGTGTATTTTTTATGAATTTGTATTTAATGTTATGTAATTCTTGTTGTTTTGCAAAAATTTAATGTTTTTGTTATAAAAATATCATTTTGTGGTGTAAAAAATGTGATATGTTGTATTTTTATGAAAATAATTCGGAAAAAATTAAACTATTTATATCAACTAGCAAAACAAACTAAAAAAAGATGATTAAACTTTCACTAAAACAGTATGCGCCATTCGTGATCTTAATGATTGTCGCGATTCTTGCCTTATTTATTCCGCTTCTACCAAATTTCGATGAAGGAAAATACAGTGGTCCGGATATGGCATTTATCTTAATTGCTTCCGCATTGGTTTTTTTAATGACACCAGGTCTGGCATTTTTCTACGGCGGTATGGTACATAGAAAAAATGTACTCTCTACCATGATTAAAAGTGTAGTTGCTGCGGGTGTAATTACGGTATTGTGGATTGTTGTTGGTTTCAGTTTAGCCTTTGGTGATACTATTGGCGGTTTTATTGGAAATCCATCAACCTTTTTATTCTTTAAAAATGTAAACTCAGGTGCGCCACATTTACAAGGTGGATCAGACTTAACTATTCCGCTTTCCTTATTTGCGGTATTTCAATTGATGTTTGCCATTATTACACCAGGTTTGGTTGTAGGTGCAGTTGCCGAGCGTATTCGTTTTACTTCTTATATTTTATTCATTGTATTATTTGCAGTGTTCGTTTATTCGCCATTGGCACATTGGACATGGCACCCAGAAGGTTTCTTATTAAAAATGGGTGTGTTAGACTTTGCTGGTGGTACTGTAGTGCATATCTCTGCGGGTATGGCAGCTTTGGCCGGAGCATTGGTTTTGAAACGTAGAAAATCGCACATGGAGCATAAAGAAGTTCCGCCTGCAAACATTCCATATGTATTAATTGGTACAGGTTTATTATGGTTTGGTTGGTTTGGTTTTAATGCAGGTTCTGCATTGGGAGCAAGTAGTTTAGCCGTTTCTGCTTTCTTAACCACCAATACTGCTGCTGGTGCTGCTGGGTTATCATGGATGTTTTTTGATGTAGCAAGAGGTAAAAAGCCTTCAGTTTTAGGTTTCTGTATTGGTGCAGTAGTTGGTTTAGTGGCCATTACGCCAGGTGCAGGTTTTGTAAGTATTCCATCCAGTATATTTATCGGTGTAATTGCTGCGGTTATTTCTAACCTGGTTGTTTCATGGAAACAAAAAACAAGTTTAGATGATACTTTAGATGTATTTCCTTGTCATGGTGTAGGCGGTATCGTAGGCATGATTTTAACAGGTGTTTTCGCTACAAAAACGGTGAATAGCTTGGGCAACGATGGTTTGTTTTACGGCAATCCTGAGTTCTTCTTTACACAGTTGAAGGGGGCGGCCATTGTTATCGTGTTTAGTTTTGTGGTATCATTCGTAATTTTCAAATTTATCAACCTGATTCAGCCTATCCGTGTATCTGAAGAGGAAGAAGAAATGGGTCTTGATGAATCACAACACAATGAGAAATACTCTCAGGGAACCTTGTTGGTTGAAGAAAGAGCGATTTATATCGAAAGAAACAGCCCTTTAACGGAATCCATTTCTTAAACCAGAAAACTTATATCTAAACCCCAATAGCTCAAACATGAAGAAATTTTTAACTGCTGTATTTACTATGGCCAGCACTACGTGTGCCTTTGCTCAAGAGACACCAACATCACCTCTTGAAATTTCAGGGTCAGTTGATACCTATTTTAAATACGATTTTGCCAAAAAACCAAATATTAAAACCTCATTTGCTTCAGATCATAACTCGGTCTCATTAGGAATGATTGATTTGGTGCTTAAAAAGAAAACAGGTAAAGCTTCATTCGTTGGAGAACTTTCATTTGGTCCCCGTGGGCAGGCGCAGTCTATTCCTAATGCTTCTGAAGATGTTTCTTCCTTCCATATTCAAAACCTTTATGTGAATTATGATTTTACGGATAAATTTTCAATGACAGCAGGCTATATGGGCACATTTATCGGTTATGAAGTGATTTCTCCGGTAGGAAACTTTAACTATTCTACTTCTTATTTATTTACCAATGGTCCATTCCAGAACGCAGGAATTAAGGCAACTTATAAATTCTCAGATAAAGTAAGTTTAATGGCTGGTTTATTTAACGATTGGAATGTTTATACGGCTACACGTGGTGTTTCGAGCGTTGGCGGTCAGTTAATGATTGCTCCGGTTGAAGGCTGGACGGCTTATCTGAATGTATTGTCTGGTGCGGGTGGCGGTGGATATGGAACTATTGAAGACCTGACCACATCATATCAAATTACCAGTAAATTTAAATTAGGTTTAAATGCTGCTAATTATGATATCGATAACGATGGAGGTGGTTATGCTGGTGCTGCACTTTATCCACAATTTGCTGTTGCAGATGCTGTAACGCTTGGATTGAGAGGTGAATATTTTAAATATAAAGAAGTGGCCGGAGTAGCTGGAGATAAATATACGGCTGTAACTTTTACTGCAAACATCAAGTCAGGCGGACTAACCTTTATACCAGAGGTTAGATTAGACCACAGTGGCAATAAGCCTTTTGTAAAAGAAAATGGAATGGCGGCGCCAAATGCTGGCCAGTTTTCTTTAGCTGCAGTATATGCTTTTTAAAATTTAGTTGTTTTTAATATTAGGCCGCCAGTATCAAACTGGCGGCTTTTTGTTACCTTTAAATAATACCCCATCCATTAATTTAATTCAATGAAATACGGCTTACTTCTGGTGATCACTTTATTTTCCATTACCTTATTTGCACAACAGAAACAGTTTGACACGGCTGATGATGGTAAATTTATCTATTATAAGGTTGTTGATTCTCAAAAGATAAGTAAAGATGTACTGTTAAAACGTGCTCAGGATTTCGTCGCCACACAGAAAAAGACAATTCAAACTAAAAGTCAAACCGATTCATCTATAGTTGCAAATGGGAAATTAGTTATTGATAAAACGGTTTTAGTAGTGGGGCATCCTAGTGGCGAAATCATGTATAACCTAACTTTTGAAGCCAGGGACAATAAATACAGGTTTTGGTTCACTGACTTTAAATTTATTCCATATCAAAGAGATCGGTATGGAAATTTTGTTCCTATTACAAATATTAACTCACCTTTAGAAAAAAAAGTGGATAAACTTACTACAGGCGAATGGAAGGATATTCAAGCTGCAGCTTACCTTAAAGTTGAAAAGCTAGGAGAAAGCCTAAAGAAGTTTTTAGCTACTGATACAACAATTAAAAAAACATCAAAACCTGCAGAAACCATTTCTACTAAAAAGTGGTAACTACATCAATTAAGGAAGCTTACCAAAGAGTTCCTCTACCTTTTTAAACCTGAAATCGAAAATAGAATGAATCTTTTTATGCACGGTAACTGCGTTAGCGATTTTACCAATTGGACCATAACCGATAGCATAATGCAAAATATCTTGCATTAAAATTCCATTCTCAATCTGGCTAAAATGATGTTGATGATGCCAGAATGCAAAAGGACCAAAGCGCTGCTCATCAACAAAGTATTTCCTATCAACCACATGGGTAATCTCAGTCATCCAATCTAATTTAATGCCAAGCAGTGGCGAAACTTTATAGGTGATAATCATACCGGGATACATCTTTGTTTTTTCCATATTGGGGGAAGTCACATCAAAGGTCATATCTTTTGGCGTAATCTCTGCAAGATTTAAGGGAGAGGAAAAGAAATCCCAGGCGGTATCTAAATCAACCGGCAATTTTTGTTCAAATTCTAATCGGTATGTTTTCAATTTTTTATTTTAAATCATAACAGCAGAGATGCTATTTTGTTGATGATAACTTAGATTATTTATGGGCTTTAACCGGAAAGTTTGCTAAGTAGGGGCAGAGCATGCAGAGCTGGTTGTATGGACAATTATATTCTTATAGGGGGGATCGTCATTGCAAGGAGGCACGACAGCCTGCCCCGACCTTTCGGGGAAGCAATCTATTTTGAAGATTCTTCGATGAGATTGCTTCAATAGATGAAGCCCCTACAATGAAGGTTTTTTCGTTAGGTACTAAATCAAGTTACTAAGATGACGACTGCTTTAGCCCACCGTTCATACAAATGAAAAAAAGGTTCGGTATTGAACGAAATTAGTAGGTAGAAACGCAGGAATCCTTAGTGCCTCAGGATGACAATCTTGCTATTGCCACCCTGCTATCCGGCCTAGGAAATGATGGAAGGAGAAGCCGTTGATATTTATATTATTTCACTAATCACAAAGTTTGCTAAGTAAAGTTGCAAATGCAATTAGGTCATTAAAGTAGTCATAGCTATTAATGCCTAGATCTCTAATGCACCATTTTATCGGCACAGGTAGAACTGGCAAAAGCTTCAGGTTTTGCCTTAAAAATAAAGCCCATGCTCATAATATATCCCATGGCATCATTGAGTGCTTTGTTCGATTTGAATAAGGGGTTAGTATTAATGTCTGCATGTACTTCCAACGCCACATCATAAACATCCAGTAAATCGCAAATTGAGTAGGCTGTTTCTATAGATTTTTGGACCTCTACCAGCATTCTTTCCTTTATGCTCACCTGTTGTGTGCTTTTTTCCTGGTGGATATACATAAAACCTCCGTGATGCTCTCGTAGCAATACAATTACTGTTGCAAAATCGGTGATGGCGCCTTTAACCTGTGAGTCGGTTCCGATACAAACTTTAAGCTTAAAACCTTTTTCAGTTTCTCTGATAATAGATTTTTCTATTTCTTCGTGGATAGAAGATTGAATAATTTCACCACTAAATTTTTTCCAGGTCATACACAGTTTTATTAAGTTTAATAAATGGTAATCAGCTTTTTATAAATTTAAGTGCTTTAAATTAAATGTGTGTTAAAGTTAAGTTGTTTATTTGCTAACAAAATATTAGTTATCAACAGGTTAGTTAGTTTTGTTTAGAATCGTTACAGGATTTTGAAACAAATATTTCAACGTGTCGTTAATATTATATTATCTCACTAAATATTTTAATGTTATGAAAGCCGAACTGATTCAAGAATTTCAAATGTTGCAAAATAGTAGAGCTAACAAATTTGCAGATGAATTAAGCGATAGATTTAAGTCATCTGTAGATCTGGTTACAGAAAAAGTAAATTCGTCTATCTCCATGAGGGGAAATATGTTACTGCAGTTGGAAAAGAGGCTGAACTTTTCTCTTTTGAAAAGATTTAAGAATAAGTTTTTCAAGTTCTAAGCTCTTGTAACTTCCGGTAGGCAGAGAAATGTTTATCTTTGGCATAATGATAGACAATGCCTTAAAAAGATTAAACATTACTGCTCTTAATGAAATGCAGGAAATAGCCCTTAAGCAAGGAAAATTGGGTAGTGATATTTTATTAATCGCACCAACTGGCTCTGGCAAAACTCTAGCGTTTTTACTGCCATTAATTGCCAGTTTAAGAGCAGATGTAAAGGGCGTACAGTCACTGATTCTGGTGCCTTCCAGAGAACTTGCTTTACAAATTGAACAGGTTTTTAAGCAGATGGGTACGCCCTTTAAGGTAAACTGCTGTTACGGTGGGCATGCAGTGCGGGTTGAAAAAAATAACCTGGCTCATCCACCAGCCGTTTTAATTGGAACGCCTGGGCGAATTGCTTACCACCTTGAACATCATAATTTCGATGAATCATTTATAGAAACCCTAATTTTAGATGAATTTGATAAATCTTTAGAATTTGGTTTTGAAAAAGATATGTTTTACATCATCGGATCTCTGTATTCATTAAAACAACGAATACTAACTTCGGCAACTAAAATGGAAGAAATTCCTGCTTTTGTTAAGTTGAACAAACCTGTCGAAATTGATTTTTCAAAGAATATTCAGATTAAGCCAGATTTAAAACTAAAAAAAATAACCGTGCCGGCACCAGATAAACTGGATGCTTTATTTAAGCTTCTAAGTAAAATAGGAAGTAAGAATACACTGGTTTTTTGCAATCACCGGGAAACTGTTGACCGGATTAGTGATTTGCTTTTTGAAAATGGTTTAGGACACGATGTTTTTCATGGGGGGATGGAACAATTTGATCGGGAGAAAGCATTGCTTAAATTCAGAAATGGAAGTCATAAGATTTTAATCACCACTGATTTGGCGGCAAGAGGATTAGATATCCCTGAGGTGGAATATATTGTGCATTATCAATTGCCATACACGGAAGATTCTTATATCCATAGGAATGGAAGAACGGCACGGATGAATGCAAAAGGTACAGCATACTTAGTGCTTACACCTGAGGAAAATTATAAATACCTGCCTGAAGATATTGAGGAAGAGGACTTATCAAAACAGTATAAATTGCCTGAAGCCAGTGATTGGGTTACGTTATATATACCAAACGGGAAAAAAGATAAAATTAATAAGATCGACATCGTAGGTGTTTTTCTTAAAAAAGGTGAACTAGAGAAAGATGATCTTGGATTAATAGAGGTAAAAGATTCTGCCAGTTATGTTGCCGTTAAGCGCAATAAAGTTGAGAACCTGCTGAAGGTTTTGAGTAATGAGAAAATTAAAGGGAAAAAACTTAAACTGGAAATAGCGAGTTGAGTTTTTTTAAAAGCTAAAGTTGATACTTTTTTTCATTAGTTCATTGTAATTTTACTGCCTTCAAACATTCAATCCTTCTATCATTCAAATTCATTAATTCAATCCTTCAACAATAAAAACATGAGTAACAACGATATATTAAAAAAACTTAGAGTAGCATTATCATTAAAAACAGATGATATCATCACCATTTGTGATCTGGTTGGTTTTAAAGTAACCAAAGCAGAGTTGGGTGATATTTTCAGAAATGAAGATCACGAGAATTTTAAACCTTGCGGCGACCAGATTCTGCGTAATTTTTTAAATGGTCTGGTGATTTACAAAAGAGGTCCGAGGGATGAGAAAAAGCAATAATTTATGCTTTTTAATATTTTTTTTATTTCTTACTTTCTCTCTTAACGCTTTCGCTCAGTCGCCGATAAAAATCAGCGGGCAAATAATCGATTCCCTAAAAAATCCTATTGAAGGTGCTGCTATCCGCTTAATTATGGCTAAAGATACCCTTCGCACAAACTCTGATGCCCAAGGGAATTTTGCCTTTTCAAAAGTTTCACCATCTAAATTTTATCTCTCCATTACCGCATTGGGTTATAAATCCTTTGCATCTGTTTACGAAGCTCAACAATCAAAAAAGAGTTTAATTCTGGAACCTATTTTGCTTAAAACAGAAACCATCCATCTGGAAGACGTAGAGGTAAAAGTAAAAGTAGATCCGATCAAAATCAAAAAAGATACCATTGAGTACAATGCTGGTGCTTACACCATTAGAGAAAATGATAAGGTGGAAGATTTGCTGAAGCAGTTGCAAGGGATAGAGGTTGATGATAAAGGTAGCGTAACTGCTATGGGCAAAAAAATGAGTAAACTCCGGGTTAATGGTGAAGATTTTTTTACCAATAATGTGGAAGATTATATCAGGCAGTTGCCTGCTGACATTATAGCCAAACTTCAGGTTATTGATGATTATGGCGACCAGGCTAATTTTACGGGAATCAAGACTGGAACACCTATCAAAATGTTAAACCTGGTGACTAAGCCAGGGAAGGATAAAGGTATTTTTGGGAATGCTAATGCCAGTTCTGCCACCAATAATGCCAATAATATAGGTGTAAACGGCAACGTGTGGAATAAAACAAAACAGATAGGTTTTGGCAGTCGCTACGGGATTACTGATAATGAATTTACTAAAACGGATAATGGTGCCCTAAATGGTAATATCAGGGAAAAAATTTCTAAATCCCTTAGTTACAATGGTGGATATAGCCTGAGTAGAGGCGCCAATAAATCTATTCAAAATACTTACCTGGAAACTTATAATCCTCAAGGTACCATCTATGATTTAAGACAAAGTGATAATCATTCTAATTCGCTCAATAATAACATCAATCTTGGCTTAAATAGCGCTACAAAGAAGAATTATTTCAATGCTTCACTCATCGGTACAATAACTGATACCAGGAATGAGGCGATTATTAACTCCAATAAAACGGGATACATCAGGCAAGATCTGATCTCGGATGCTACTTCAAAAAATAACAATGCAAACTTAAGCGGTAATGTGAATTGGTCCAGGCGCTTGGCCAACCCTAAGCAATCGCTATCTATTGGTTTTAATTTCGGAACTGGTAAAGGAAATTCAAATAGTACAATTAAAGATATCATCCGTTATTATAATGAAACTACCAATATTCTGGTTAAAGATTCACTCCTAAACAGGTTGGTGAATAATAATACTTCAAATGCTGATTTAGGCGGTAACATCCAGTTTTCGGACGTATTAAAAAAGGCAACAGATAGTACAGGTGCTGGTTATTTGAATCTCACTTATCGTTTCTCAGTTAATAGAAGTCAGCACGCACAAGCCACCACTGTCACTAATCTGCCTGGAAACAGTTTTGTGGTAGATTCGCTCGGACAGGATTATGTGTCGAGCTTTATCAACCAAAACTTTGGTGTCAGCTATAACATGAATAATAAGCTGATCAGTTATAATTTTGGCCTTAATTTTACGCCGAGTATCATTCTGGGCAGGTATCGCAATACCGGACTTGAATTAAGAAAGTATCAATTTAATTATGCTCCGTCTGCTAATCTCAGTTACCAGCTGAAGAATGAGGGTAACCTGAGTTTTGGATATAGTGGTGCGACCAATGCCCCTGATTTTAATAAGCTACAGCCTATTAGAAACAATAATGATGTTCAAAATCTTATCATTGGGAATCCGGATTTAAAGGCCACTTCCAACCACACTGCCGATTTAAGCTATAATAAATTCGGAGTTAAATCTGGTCTGAGCATTATGGTTGGTTTAACCGGAACTTTTGCCATTAACAGTGTGGTGAGTAATACGGTTTTTCTGAGGGATACGTTGAGCAGTTTAAAACAGCAAACTACTTATGAGAATGTTAACGGTGTTTATAACCTGGGCGGAAATTATTCATTTAATAAAAGATTACTCACCAATAAACTTTCTTTATCTGTGAATGGGAATGTGGCCTACAACCGTAATGTTTTTTACACAGATAACGTATTAAACCGCAGCAGTGGAATCAACATTTCAAACGCATTCAGATTTAACCTAAATGAGAAAAAATATGCTTTTAATACAAGTGTATCTTATAGTTTTAGCTCCAACACCTATTCCGTCATGAATCAGAATATTAAAAACATTCAGGTACTGGCTTTAAATGGCAGCGCCAGCTGGATTCCAACTAAACGTTTCAGGGTAAATGCATCAGCATCTAAAAGTTTAAATTTTGGCTATAGTTTATATGCCGGAAATCCTTTACTGGTGAATATGGGGGTAAACACGTCATTCCTTAAAAGTAATAAGCTGGTCTTTTCTGTTCAAGCTAATGACTTGTTTAACCAGGGTGCACTTTTCAGCACGAGTATTACCAATAATTCCATTTCAGAGAATAGAACGCGTTTCATCAGTCGTTTTGTACAAGCTACGTTGATTTATAACCTGAGCCAGTTTGGAAATAAAAAAGGCAGATCAGGAACGTTTAATGTTGATGATAGAGATGAATCCTATTAATTATATAATTGTTATTTTGGCATTTATTTAAGGGTTTAATTTACAATTATGAAAAGTACCATACTATTCTTTATTTTATTCATTTCCACCTGTCGTGTTCTTACAGAGGACTCAAAAACTAAAGATGTTAAAGAAACATCTAAAAAGGAAAATTTTGCCGATGACTGGGCTGCACTGAATAAGTATCAAAAAGAAAATGAACTTTTGCTGGCTCAAGGTATAAAAGAAAATAGTGTTGTCTTTATAGGCAGTTCTATATTTGAATTCTGGAAACAAAAAAGCCCTGAATATTTTAGCAGCAATCCTTATATCTGCAGGGGAATAAGTGGACAGATTTCTCCGCAATTACTTGTGCGCTTCAGGCAGGACGTAATTAATTTGAAACCCCGAGCTGTGATTATTTTAGCTGGCAGTAACGATATCGCAGGAAATACTGGTCACGTTACTAACGATAAAATTATGGATAACATTAAATCAATGGCGGAGTTAGCAAAACTTCATGATATTAATGTAATCCTTTGTAAATATTTGCCTATTTATGACTATCCATGGAACAAAGATATTCATCCAGCAGAGAAAATTGTAGCACTGAATCAGCTGATTGAGGTTTATGCACGAGAAAATAAGTTTACAATTCTGGATTATTGGTCACCATTAGTTGATGATAAAAAAGGGCAGCGGGAAGAATTGACAGTTGATGGAGTGCATCCAAATTTAGCAGGCTATAAGATTATGGAAGCAGAAACAGAAAAAGCCGTTGATGAGGCCTTAAAAAGAAAATGATAGCCTAATACCCACAAATTAATTGTGGGTTATTTTTTAAATAAAACTTTCAATAATATTTGAAAATACAATAAGTTGTGTTTATCTTTACATCGTGAAAGAGATTAAGTAAGGTGTAAAATCATTGGCAGTTCATCAAATTTGATCTTATGCTATAAAATTCAATTGATTAAATCTTCTCGAAATGAGTTATAATTTAATAGGATACGGCATTTTTATAACGGTTATTGTTTTGATCATCGTTATCGTAGGGAAGATCTGCTATAGAAATGGGAATATTTTTGTGGGAGCACTTATTCCTGACCATTTGGATTTATGTCAGCAGATTAATAAGACACTTTTAATTTGCTATTACCTGGTTAATATAGGCTATTGTGTGATGACATTGGCCACTTGGGAGATGATTACTTCGCCTTTGCAGTTGATTGAAATATTGGTGATGAAGGTGGCCATAATTATTTGTCTATTATCTGTACTCCACTATATCAACATTTTTTTGCTTACTAATGCCATTCATAAATTAATTAAATAACAATCTAAAAATTTAATCATGGAAACTTCAAAAATTTTAATCGGCTATGCTATTTATCTTCCTGTAGTGCTTTTTTTAACCCTTTATGTTTCAAAAACATTATTTAAAAATAGTAAAATTTATATGCTTGATATTTTTAAGGGTCGACAAGAAATTGCTGATGCTACAAATAAGCTTTTTGAAACAGGCTTTTATTTGTTGAATATTGGATTTGCTTTGTTAATTATGAAAATTACGGCTACTTTAAGCAGTTATCAGCACCTGGTAGAGGCCCTAGGAACCAAAATAGGTGGGTTTTCTATTTACCTTGGCATCATGTTATTTCTTAATCTTTATCTCTTTTTTAGAGGTAAAAGAAAATCGAATCAACCTTTAAAACCTGAGTCATTCCCTCCAACTTTTGTAGGACAATAAATAAAAAAAGCTTTGACAGCTTCCTGGCTAAATGCTAAAGAAAGTTGTCAAAGCTTAACATTAATATGAAATAGGGCTTATTCTTATCGCCTTAATTAATCTAATTTTTTATATCTGATTCGTTTTGGCGTAACATCACCCAAACGTTTTTTGCGGTTTTCTTCATAGTCTGAATAATTTCCTTCAAAGAAATATACTTCAGAGTTGCCTTCAAAGGCAAGGATGTGCGTACAAATCCTATCTAAGAACCATCTATCGTGACTAATCACCACTGCGCAACCACCGAAGTTTTCTAAAGCTTCTTCCAAAGCACGTAGTGTATTCACGTCAATATCATTGGTTGGCTCATCGAGTAAAAGTACGTTTGCACCTTTCTTCAAAGTAATAGCCAAGTGAACACGATTCCGTTCCCCACCTGATAGTACACCAACTTTTTTCTGTTGATCACCACCATTAAAGTTGAATTTGGAAACATAAGCACGGCCATTTACAGCTTTTGTACCCAGTTGAATATTATCCAATCCATCGGTAATATTTTCGTAAACCGTCTTATCTGCATCTAAATCATTATGCATCTGATCTACATAGCCCAGTTCTACGGTTTCTCCTACACGGAAAGTTCCTGCATCGGCTTCTTCCTGACCAGTAATTAAACGAAACAGTGTGGTTTTACCTGCACCATTTGGGCCAATAATACCAACTATTCCTGCTGGAGGTAGAGAGAAGTTAAGGTTATCAAATAAGATTTTATCGCCATAGGCCTTGGTTACGTTAGTGGCTTCAATTACTACATTGCCTAAACGCGGGCCAGCTGGGATAAAGAGTTCTAATTTGTCTTCTCTTTCTCTTCCATCCTCAGAAGCTAATTTATCATAGTTTGCTAAACGGGCTTTAGATTTCGCATGGCGTGCTTTTGGTGCCATACGTACCCACTCCAACTCGCGTTCTAGTGTCTTCTGACGTTTGCTTTCAGTTTTTTCTTCTTGTGATAAACGTTTGGCTTTCTGCTCTAACCAGCTGCTGTAGTTTCCTTTCCATGGAATACCTTCACCTCGATCTAATTCTAAAATCCATCCGGCTACATTATCTAAGAAATACCTATCGTGGGTTACCGCAATAACAGTTCCTTCGTAATTTTGCAAGAACTGTTCTAACCAATCAATACTTTCTGCATCCAGGTGGTTGGTAGGCTCATCCAGTAAAAGTACATCTGGTTTTTGGAGTAACAAACGGCACATGGCAACTCTACGGCGTTCACCACCAGAAAGTACTCCAATTTTAGTTTCAGGATCTGGACAACGTAATGCATCCATTGCTCTTTCCAATTTAGAATCAAGCTCCCAGGCGCCCATGGCATCAATTTTATCTTGTAGCTCGCCTTGTCTGGCCATGAGTTTGTTCATTGCATCCGGGTCAGAATAATTTTCTTCTAATCCAAATGCTTCATTTACTTCTTCGTATTCTTTTAAGGTTGCGATTATGTCTGCAACACCTTCTTCAACTATTTCACGAACGGTTTTCTCTGGATCAAGAATCGGCTCCTGAGCCAGATAGCCAACGGAATAACCTGGAGAAAAAACGACTTCGCCCTGGTAAGCTTTGTCTAAACCAGCAATAATTTTTAGCAAGGATGATTTACCGGAGCCATTTAAACCAATCACTCCGATTTTTGCACCGTAAAAAAAGGAGAGATAAATATTTTTTAAAACCTGTTTTTGTGGGGGGTAAATTTTATTTACTCCCGCCATAGAAAAGATTATTTTTTCGTCAGACATATATATTCTTGTATTAGAGTGTTTAAAAGCTTATTTGTTTTCTTTCAGGAAATTTTTAACCAATAGGTTTGATCATCATTCTGAAACGAAAACGGGCGTGCTGAAACCGGGTACAAAGATAGAAACAACGAGACCATAACAAAATGGTTTGTCAAGTATATCTATTGTTACATATTGGTTGATGGGTGCTTGACTACTTCTAGCATGCATTATTATAGCCTTTATACGTTTTCGAAAAATATGCACTTTGATAACAGTGACTTGTTTGGTTATCCATTTCGCCAAAAAATATATCAGCTTATTCACGTTGATACGGTAATATGCATAATGAAGAAGCAAACAAAACTTAGATTTGATTTTTTCCTTTAAGCCTGTTACAAGCCTTATAATGATTAGGGAATAACAGGCTCGAAATCCTTTTGCAATAAATATTACATGAAATTATGGTAATTGTGGGTTGAATGGGGTTAAACGGCTTAACCAGGAATTTCGAAACTGTGCCATGGCAGGGTGTTGTTGAAGAATATTGATATAACGCTGTTTTCTCAGTGCTATAACCTGGTTATAAACTTCTTCTTGCGGGAGGCCATTTACTGCATCGAGGGTTTCCGGACCAATTCTGCCATCAACTGTAAGTTTACCTGGAATGATATTATTTACTGCCTGCTGTAAAGTACGTGTAGCAATACCAACGCCCATATTTACAGCCGTATCAAATAGCTGGTTAGCCAACTGTTGCCCGTTTAAATGATCCAGGCTAATGGTATCCCAGAAATTCTGTTTGTAAAAAGCTTGTACCTGAATCTGTAGCTCATTATTCGCTGCAAGCGTAGTATTGATGTTTTGTGGATGGGTTGAAATAGCTTGATCTACCGCAGGCCAACCCTCCCAGTTTGGCCAGTAGTTTTTTGCAATGCCTTTGTAGGTTTCACCGCCACTATCAGCGGGGTTATTTGCATAACCACCTTCGTTACCCATTGTAATTTGAAATGCTGAATTGAAAATTGCCATATGTAGATATCATTAAGTTTTAACTTTTATTATCCATACGTCAATGCTCCTAATACATCACCAATTGATGACTATAATCACAAAATAAAGATTGTTGAGAGCGCTAACGACCTGTTTTTTAAAAACAAGGATTTGAAAATCCCTATTCAATAAATTTTCATCTATACCAGGTGATTCAAATATAACCTTTCATTTTCAGTAAAAAATAAAAGTGTAAGAAAAATTTTATGAGTGAAACCTTTAGTAATTTATCGATAATCGAAGTTAATTTTGATGTTTTAATTGATAACAACAAAACGAAAAATATGCTAATATTTTAAATCAGCCGGTTGATAATTAATGTACTGAACAAAGCGGGGCTTTGATGACGTATTTGGGCGGCTGCCATGAGGCAAAGCCTGATGCCAGATAATAAAATCTCCGGCATTTGCAGCAATAGGCAAACTGCCGAGGGCATGCAGATTTTCTGTTCTTGGGTTGGTACCTTCAGGAAGGGAGAGAAGCCACTCCGTAATACGGTTATGAAAACCTGGAACTAATGTAAAGGCTCCTTGGTCTGGTGCAGTGTCAGCCAGATAAAGTATACCCTGCAGATTAAAGGGAATGGGCTGATCCAGGTTACAATCCCAATGTAAGTCGGGGCCGGGAAATTTCCAGGTATCGGTTTCCGGAGGGTTAAAACCCACCCGGTCTGTACTTACCCAAAGATCAGAGCGTTTCCATAATTGTTCATAAGCCGTTCTAATAAATGCTGACTGCCTGTTCTTTTGTAATAGTGGATGCTGAAATAACTGTACCATAATACCCTGGCGTGAAGTATGAGGCCCGTGCCAGGTATTAGCATCATTGAGTTTAATATTCAGAAAATCACAAATCACATTAACAGTTGCTTCGCAGTCTGCTTTAGGAACAGCATTTTTAAGAACTAAATAACCATTTTCTTCCCAAAATGCAATCTCCTTATTGCTAAGTACAGTTGGTAGGGCTTGGTTAATTGCAGGTGTATCATTCAGCAAACTATTAAACTTATGAACTTGCTCTACTGCCGGGATGCCTGATGTAGCGAGGATCCATTTTTCAAATTCTTCAAATGCAGGAGCATACTGAAATACATAGGTTAGCGTTTGTTCAAGGCCAAGGCCCAACACACTTAATAAAGTCTTATCAAGTTGCCACTCTTGTTCCCATATCCCTTCATTAAGCTGGTTTGTTCTCTTCAGCATTACCTTGCTCCAAAAACGCTTCAAATGCATTAAGCCTAAAGAGCTTGTTTGTGTTGATGGCGATAACGTAAAATCTATACTCATCTTTATTCTTCTATTGTGTCACTGGTATACCTATTTTGTCTGCAAGTCCAGTTCAACATTTTAGGAAATGATAAATTTGTATGATGATCTGGTGGATAGGTCATCCCATTCCATTGCAGCAGGGGAACACCAAAAAACCTACCCTGGGCAAAGTTCTCAGTAAGGCTTTGGCCACTTCCTTTGTATCCGTTATCATGAAACACAACGTTAGGATCAATGCCAAGATGCACGGCTGCAGCATATGACCATGCAATAGCCATTAGTTCACCACCTTCATTCAAATTATTATTTGGTAAAGCATCACTCATATTCATGCGTATTTCGGTTGGCATGCAAGCCAGATGTCCTGCTTCATGTAAAATATCACCCGGGTATAGCAGTTTTTCAGTATCAACAATTAATACCCCATTTCTTAATTTAATACCAGGTAAAAAGGTTTCTTCGGTTATTTTTTCCAATTGGCAATGCAAACCAATCTCTGAAATAAAATCAAGAAGTTTCGCAATCAACAGGTTGTTGTTTAATTCCTTTTCCATCTGATTTGCCAATTCATTTGAAGAAGTTGTATTTGCCATTCTAAGGTTTGTAACGATCTGGTTTGTGGCATCCGGATCCTTTTTTATAAAAATTGTTTTCTTCTCGCCTTCAGTAATCACTTTTGTTAACCAGTCATTTACCTTACAGTCAATAACCAGGTGTATCCTGTCAGCTTTGCCTTTGTTTGTTACACGATGTTTTATATTGGCATTGATGTACCAGCAATCACCTTCGTTCATCACAACACGATCTTCATCCACATAAAACTCCACATCCGGATTGGTAAATATGGGGATATGTATGCGGGCCTCGCCCTGTTCAAAGGCAAGTTCTATGTCTCGGTGTGCTTTTATGATTGATCCCGCCTGGAGGTTGAGCAGCCGGACAGAAAGTATTTCACACTTAAGCTCTTCTAACAATAGGCATGTTTGAGGAAGCGTATTTAATAATGCGGTATTTTCAAAATGTTTGTGGCTAAAAAGGTCAGCAAAGGGGTTATCACTATTTCCTCCGGGGGTACGCAAAGGTAAAACATGCCAGTTGCCAGTATAATCGGCACTGTTGTAGTGAGGCATCCATTTATTGCCCGTTAATAGATCGTTCAATTCATGTTGTAGCAAATGAACGTTAATGTTGAGGTTTAATTTAGAGAAGCAAATCATGACACTTGCAAATTAATGAAATTATTTAATATCAATATAACTGTTGCACCAGATAAAACCTTTACAGGAATTTCAAAAGCAAGAAAATGTACTCTTAATCCATACTCTTTATGCAGATGATAGCACGTTTCATCATTAAACCATAAAATTTAAATTAAAAATGGCCCCGATATTTAACCGTGGCCATTTTACTCCAACTAATTGTGCTTGATTTAAAAACCTAAACCCAATGTAAAACCCCTTGCTGAGTTGGCAATTGTACCGCCAGCTGTAGCAACACCAGTTGTTAAGTTAATGTTGTAGATTTTCTGTACGCCACCAACGGTAAATAAGCCATAAGCCATGCCGCTGGTTCCGCCGATATCAAAACCATTATTGGATTCTACGTTAATGCCTAAAGCGCCAATCTCAACTAAAGTGCCTAAATTGGGATTGTCTTGTCGAACCAGTTTATCCGTATTTGAATCAATATCAAATAGCACGGTACTGGTTGCACCAGCAAAATTATTGGTATAAGCTGCGCCAGTGATGCCTGTAGATGCTGGATTAAGATTTCCATCAGGAATAACACTACCATCAAGTGGATTAAACCTCAAATTCTGGCCCGTATTACTTACTATCCTGATTCTATCTACAGTAGGATTAAAATCAAATCCAAACTGTGTTCCAGCCAGTAAAGTAGAAAGGGGAGTAGTGCCCACTATTGTTGCAGCACCGTTGGATGTATTGAGCGTATAAATCCGGCTACTGCTTCCCAAGGCATAAAGCTGTCCGTTCAGCGGACGGAAATCAACACCTAAAATACTTTCACCAGCCTGAATCCCACTTATGTTTTTAACGCTGATGGCAGGAGTTGTAGCCAACGGGTTGAAAATTAATAATTCATTGTTGTTTGATACTGCATAAGCTACCGCTTCTGTCGGAATGGCCAAACCTGTGATGTTAAGTGGTAAATTGCCAGCTTTGGCTGCTTTACCAGAATTGGTATCTATAGTATACAAGCCTGAAACACCACCTACACTTAATGCAGCTATTGCTGCAGTACCATCTGGATTGATGTCGAAACCACCCATTTCACCAACATCAAAGCCAAGGCTACCCACTTCCACTAATTTCCCATCATTTGGTGGATCTTGTTTATATAATTTATCTGTTGCGGCATCAATATCAAAAAGTACAGTTGTGGTGGCGCCAGCTTTATTTTGTGTATAGGCTACTGAAGAAACTTTTGCATTGGTAACCCCATTAATTGCGCCATCTGCTGCGGCAACTGTACCTGTTTCAGGATTTAAACGAAGATTTTGCCCCGAATTGGTCACCACCCTTATGCGATCTACCGTTGGATTAAAATCAAAACCAGCCATAGTTCCGGTCAATGCTGGAGAAAATGGCGCTGAAGAGATGGATCTCGCTATGCCCGTTTTTTGATTAATAACATATAAACGACTGGTACTGCCTAAGCCATAAAGTTGTCCTGTAGCCGGGCGAAAATCAATTCCTAAAAGGCTTTCACCGTTTTGCAAGCCTGAAATACTAACGGTAGATATAATAGTAGCAGAATTTTTAGCATTAATCAGGTGTAATTTACTGTCTGCGGTTAGCGCATAAAAGTTAACGTCCGGTCCGGGAGTAAATACTTCTTCATTCACATTTCTGTCTTTCTTACAAGCTGTGAATACAATAGGTGTCATTATAGCACATAGGGCTACAACGATTAAATGTTTAATTTTAATCATGTTTTTTAATGTTTAATAAAGGAATAATAATTTTTAAGAGATGGAGCAGGTAATGCTACTTAGGCGGTTGCTCAGGGATCTGAACATGGCAATGAGCTAAGTTAAATCTGTCAGAGAATTGGCCTTTATCTAAGTCATGTAAATAACCAAAGTCAAAGTTATTAATGCCTGTAAATAATAAGTCGGAAGGTTTATCTTTCTCTTCCAATTGATTTTGCTTTTCAGAAGACTCAGATTTTTCAGAATGATCATTTGCATCGTTTTTATAAATCTCTTTAGAAATTTTCACTAAAGGCATAGCACTTATAAAAATTCTGCCTGTAAAAACAGTAAGCAAAATCAATACAATGAAAAACCTTTGGTAAAGTGAGGTCATATAAAAAGCAATTTTTTCCGATTTGAAAGCATTTACGTAAATGTCATAGAATCAGTTTTAAATTATTTAGGCAGATCTTGAAAAGTAATTAAAAACAGTTAAATAATTAATCGGCCAAATGAAATTGCTTTTACAAAACAAATTCATTTTAAATACGGTTATTCCACATAGGCATGTAGGTTTAAGGAGATTTTTAAATTCAAAAATAATTTTGACGATTATTTGTAAAAGGATGTCACAACACTTTGTTTTTCTGTCAAAACTTGTAAATTGCATGAGTTAAATGAAACAATTTGTCAGTTTCGCCTATCGGAAAAATCCTTACACTAAACCGACAAAGATTTTATGTTGAGGAAGTACGCCATTTAAAAGTACTTTTAAAACCTTTTAAACAGATATTACGTAGATAGATATCAGAACAAGCCTCCTGGAGGCAACAATAATCTTACATAAATTTTAGGTTTCGCATTAGTTTAAAACGCTGTTTATCTACCCACATGGCGCAATTGTTGATAAAATAAAGAAAACGGCACCATCTCTTTTATAATTAATTTTATAGTTTAGGGACGTAGCTGTTAAGAAAGGTATTATGGAAGCAAAATTTTCACCGCAGGTTAAAGATGTAATCTCTTTTAGTAGGGAGGAAGCGCTCCGTTTAGGGCACGATTACATTGGAACCGAGCATTTATTATTGGGCCTCATCCGCGAAGGCGATGGTATGGCTATTAAAATTTTAAGGTCATTAGGAGTTGATACAGGTAAATTGCGCCGCTCAATTGAAGATGCTGTTCGCGGTACTTCGAGTGTTACCGTAAATTTAGGTAACATTCCTTTAACAAAACAGGCAGAAAAAGTTTTAAAAATTACTTATTTAGAAGCTAAAATATTCAAAAGCGATTTAATTGGTACCGAACATTTGTTGTTGTCGGTTTTGAGAGATGATGATAATATCGCCTCACAAATCTTATTACAATATGGTGTTACCTATGATGTTTTTAAACAGGAGGTTGAAGTGAATAAAAATGGTTTCAGAGATGATATCTCAAACAGTGCCTCTACGGGAGGAGATGATGATTATCGTGAAGAAGAAAGCTTTAGTACACCTAAAAAAGTTTCAGATATCAAATCTAAAACGCCGGTTCTGGATAACTTCGGTCGGGATTTAACCAAAGCTGCAGAAGAAGGTCGCTTAGATCCGATTGTTGGCCGTGAGAAAGAAATCGAAAGGGTATCACAAATTCTATCCCGTAGAAAAAAGAACAATCCAATTTTAATTGGAGAACCAGGTGTGGGTAAATCAGCTATTGCAGAAGGTTTAGCCTTACGTATTGTTCAACGTAAAGTTTCTCGTGTACTTTTTGGTAAGCGGGTAGTTACGCTTGATCTGGCATCTTTAGTGGCTGGCACAAAATATCGTGGACAGTTTGAAGAACGGATGAAAGCCGTTATGAATGAGCTGGAGAAATCTACAGACGTGATTCTTTTTATTGATGAGATTCACACCATTGTAGGTGCTGGTGGTGCATCAGGTTCACTTGATGCATCAAATATGTTTAAACCTGCTTTAGCAAGAGGCGAAATTCAATGTATTGGTGCTACTACTTTAGATGAATATCGTCAGTACATTGAGAAAGATGGCGCTTTAGATCGTCGTTTTCAGAAAGTAATGGTTGAGCCAGCTACGCCAGATGAAACTGTTGAAATTTTAACCAGAATTAAAGATAAGTATGAAGAGCATCATGGTGTAACTTATACTGATGAAGCAATCTTGGCTTGCGTTACTTTAACTAGCCGTTATATTTCTGATCGTTTTTTACCAGATAAAGCAATTGATGCTTTAGATGAAGCAGGTTCGAGAGTGCATTTAACTAATATTCATGTTCCTCAGAATATAATTGATATTGAAGCCAAAATTGAAGATATCAAATTAGAGAAAAATAAAGTTGTTCGTAGTCAGAAGTATGAAGAAGCCGCAAAACTTCGTGATACAGAGAAAAATTTAATTGAAGAATTAGATAAAGCCAAAGCAGAGTGGGAAGCTGAAACTAAAACCAAACGGTATGAAGTTTCGGAAGATAATGTGGCAGAAGTAGTGGCAATGATGACGGGTATCCCTGTTCAGCGTGTCGGACAAACAGATAGTGTTAAGCTATTAAACATGTACGATAAGGTTGCAGAGAAAATTATTGGTCAGGATGATGCAATTAAGAAGTTAACCAAAGCTATTCAACGTACAAGAGCTGGGTTAAAAGATCCTAAAAAACCAATCGGTTCATTTATTTTCTTAGGCCCCACTGGAGTCGGTAAAACAGAATTGGCTAAAGAACTTGCTCGTTTTATGTTTGATAGTGATGATTCACTGATTCAAATTGATATGAGTGAATACATGGAGAAATTTGCTGTTTCACGTTTGGTTGGAGCGCCTCCGGGATATGTAGGTTATGAAGAGGGTGGACAATTAACGGAGAAAGTTAGAAGAAAACCTTATGCAGTAATTTTATTAGATGAGATTGAAAAAGCACATCCGGATGTATTTAACATCTTATTACAAGTTTTAGATGAAGGCCAGTTAACAGATAGTTTAGGTCGCAAAGTTGATTTTAGAAATACAATCATCATTATGACTTCAAATATTGGTGCTCGTCAGTTAAAAGACTTTGGTCAAGGTGTTGGTTTCTCAACATCTGCAAAAACAAATCAGGCTGAATCTCACAGTCGTGGTGTAATTGAAAGTGCTTTAAAACGTGCTTTCGCTCCGGAATTTTTAAACCGTGTGGATGATGTAGTGGTATTTAATAGCTTAGGTAAAGATGAGATCTTCAGAATTATCGATATTGAATTAAAAGCTTTATTCGGCAGAGTTCATACTTTAGGTTATGAAATTGCACTAACAGAAAATGCAAAGGATTATATAGCTGATAAAGGTTTTGATAGTAATTTTGGTGCCCGTCCTTTAAAACGTGCCATTCAAAAATACCTGGAAGATCCAATAGCCGAAGAAATTCTTAAAGGTGAATTAACGGAAGGTGATACATTGGAAATTGATTATGATAAAACCACAGAATTAATTTCAGTTAATCATAAAAAAGGCGAAAAGAAAAAAGAAGAGCCTAAAAAGGAAGAAGATTCTTCAAGCAAATAACTAAAACTCCTGATGAAAATCAGGAGTTTTTTTGTTTCATATTGGCGGTATAATCTGTGTGTTGGTAAAAAGTTATCCATTAAACTTTAGGCTAAATATTCAATTTGCTACGCAAATAATTTCTATTTGATCACTTCATCCCTAATCATACTCTATATTTTATTTTAATCGCAAGGATAATGTTGTAGAATTACAATGTCATTCAACTTTTATATTTGATTTAATATCAAATACAAAAAAATAGCGATTTATCATGTTATTGATTTATATCAATATGAATTAATCTAAAAGATAAACAATGTGTATTATTAGCCATACAAAATGAAGCGTTTTATTTATTTTTAATTTTATATTTGTGGCATGAGAACCACATATGCTCTTTTGTTCATATTTTTATTCACGAAGTCAATAAATTTAAAGGCACAAAGTAATCTTTTAGCTGCCGACAGCTATGTTTCCATTCAGAAACTTGCCGATACACGAACAAATTTTAATAAATCGCTGATTAAATCTCGCACAATCAAAACAGCAATTTTACCCAAACCAAAATATATTTTTAATCAAAAAGGTTCGCATACGATTAATATAGAAGGTTTAAATTTTATTGTTCAGGATAAAATTATTGTAGGCATCCAAGAATTAGTGTTATCAAAAGCAGCTTTAAACATGATTAATGAGCGTTTAATGGTATTAGATAAGATGCAATTTGCTTACTGTGAGCGTTCTAATCAAGAGTATTTAAGTGGTGAAAAAAATACCTCTTTAGCGTTTAACAACGACCGTCAGTTTTTCTCTGTATTGAAAAATATAAAAAATACCATTAGCGAGGTTAATAAATTCTCAAAAGATAAACAAAATGCAGCATCTATTGAATTAAGCTTAGCAAAATGGAAGCAACCAAAAATCAACTGGGATTTCTACTGTGAGATTTTAGAAAAGGATATTAAAACTCAGTTAAGTAAATAACACGATAATAATTAAGTTAGATATAGTCATAGAATCTTTCTGGTTATCTCTTACCTGTATTGTTATAGAAAATTACTTAAATTAGTTCTTTCAAAGCATTGTAATATCTATCGTAGTTTTGAGGATCGGTATTTAAAAATAAGAACGGTTCAATCAATTCCAGCTCCATTAATAAAAACTTATCGTCTACAAAAGTTCCGTCTACACGGGCATAAAGACAATTTTTGGCGAAAACTTTTACGTATTCAGACGCAATAGCAATCATTTCTTGATTGGGATTTTGTGGATGAACAGAACCCCCATGTGCCGGTTGCACTCTAAAGTCACCTGCTTTCGATTTTTTTATCAGGCTATGGCTATAAATACCATTAAAAAAAATGAATGACCATTCGCCATTTTCAATGATTTCTTTTAAAAAGGGCTGAACAATAAAGTCCTCCTTTTGGATTAAAAGATTGAGATCCTTATTTATCTCCTCCACATTGTTTGCTGTAACACTAAATGTATTTTTGGCTCCGCCACTTACGCAAGGTTTAACAATTAGTCTATCTGTGTTTAAAATGCTGAAAAAATCTTTTAGATTTATTTGTGTGTTCTTACTCACAAACACGCTGGGTGTAATAGGTAGTCCTATATTTTCTATTTCTTTTAAATATTGTTTATCGGTATTCCACCTAACAATATCAATCGGATTGAGCAATTTTACATTTTTCTCTTCCAGATGATTGAGCCAGGTATGGAAATCATCAATTAAATCAAAATAATCCCAAGGAGATTTTAGTATAGCCAATTGGTAATTTTCCCAATTTATTTGAGGGTCATTCCAGATTACCAGTTTAATATTTAAACCTTTAGTCTTAAGAAAAATTAAAAGGCGTTCATCTTCGGTCTCAACGGTTTGACTATCGTAAGCCCCTTTATCCTGATAAGTTACCAATGCAATATTCATCTTCAAAACTAAACTTATATCCTTAAACGGCAAAAAAATTAAAATAAAGACATTTGATCGCTGGGTACTTTAAATAGCGAATGATCAAGAATAATTTCATTCGTATTTAGACCGTTTAATCGGCAATGTAGCTTGAAACTGTCTTTGATCATTTTTGCAATGTTTCCATCTCCTCGCATCCGATCGCCAAATCTGCTGTCATTTACATGACCACCATGGCAACTTTGGATCATGTGCCAGACTTTCTCAAAACGATTTGGAAAATTTTTATACAGCCAGTCTTCAAATATCTGGGCAATGGCACCATTTAGTCTTACAATAGTATAACCAGCTTTAATTGCACCAGCATCTGCTACAGATTTTAATATTTTCGGAATTTCATGATCACTCAACCCAGGAATAAGAGGCGCAACCATTACACCAACAGGTATTCCGGCTTTACTTAATTGTTCTACTATTTTAAAACGCTGTTTTGCTGTGGTGGTTCTTGGTTCCATCACTTGTCGCAAATCCTCATTCAAACTGTTAATGGATACATACACCATGCATAAATTTTGTCTGGCCATTTCCTGCAAAAGGTCCTGATCTCTTAAAATTAATGAATTTTTAGTAATCATACCGATAGGTTGCTTGTATTCTAAAGCAATTTCAAGCAGTTGTCTGGTCAGTTTAAACTTTCGTTCAGCCGGTTGATAACAATCTGTATTGCCAGATAATGAAATAGTAGATGCATCCCATCCTTTCTTTTCCAGAAATTTTTTAAAGAGGGCAGGAGCATCCTTTTTCACAATAATCTTCCTTTCAAACTCCAATCCTGCACTGTAGCCCCAATATTGATGAGAATTGCGGGCGTAACAATAAGTACAGCCGTGCTCGCAACCTTGATAGGGGTTTAGAGAATAGGCCATTCCTACATCAGGACTATCCACCTTATTGACAATCGTTTTAGAATTTTCAAATATGAATGAAGTTTTACGATCAGTCTCTTCCCAATCATCAATTCCTTCATCATGCTCTTTCACATAAACATCTTTTAAAAATTTGTTATGTGGATTAAGCTGAGCACCTCTACCTTTAAAATATTGTTTTTCTTCCTCATCAGACATAGTCTAAAATTACTAAAAATATTAGCAATATTTTGAGGTTGTGGAGAAAATGTTAATTATTTATAGTTTCTGTTTTTGAAGGGGAATATAATCCATCGGTACCATATCGGCTACTTTCTCATAGGCCCAGTAACCTTCAAATAGCAAAGATCTGGAATCGTAAATGCCGCCATTTTCATAAAAACGTACGCCTTCTCCCATCAAGTTAGCTACAGAAATTTCATTTTCAGGAACATCAAGCGGTCTGAAAATCCAAAAACCGGTTTTGGAATAGGCTAGTGATTCTTTTTCTTTGGTGTATTGAATGAGCAGGGCATCAGTATAGCTGATGTATTTCAGATTTTCATTAAAAGGATGCACCAAAGTATCGGTTAATACTTCGGCTCTCGAAAATTTATCAATAGTTTTAGGCATTTCCCTCTGCTTGGTCCAGAAGGATAGGAGGGCAGTATCTATTTTACCAGCATTTTTTCTGATGCCTGTTTTTTCAGCGAGCGTTTTTATTTTTTCCAGATTGGTATTAATGACGTATTCGGGGTAGCGGTTCGGGTTTGGAATTTTAATCATTTTGTTAATGATAAAACCTTCTTCCTTAGTTTTGTTTGCATATAGTGATCTAAAGAAATGTTGCGATGATCCATAATAGGCAATTTCTCTGGCGGCGATGTATTTTTTCTTTTTAGCTGCAGAAGCTTTAAGTTCTTCAAAAAAAGGATGACCTGAATAATAAATAATATGAGTCCTGGAATTATATTCAAAATGATCCAACATATACTTTAAACGATAGCCTAATGCCTTATTTTCTACCACCAGAAATTCGGTTGTCGATACGGTAAGTGTACTCTTAGTGATGTCGAAATCAACATTTAAAACTTGCGGATTCAGTATTTTGCATTGTAAAGCATTTGGCGTTTTTCCGATGAAAAATTCTTTAAACTGGTTAATGTATTTTTGGCGGTTAGGATCAGCCCGAACGGTTACCTCATCAAGTTGAGCCACATTTTCTTTCAAAACCAGGTCTACCTGAACCGATTGATCAGAGATAATCACGCTTTTAGAGTAGGGAAGATAGCCTACAATTTGAACTAACAAATCATAACTTCCAGGTTTTAAATTAGTGAGTTTAAATCGCCCGTTATTATCTGCCACCGTTGCAATTTTATAGCCACTTAAATAGATGCTGGCACCCGGTAAACCATCTTTATGATCTCTAACAATTCCACTAATCGAAAATGTATTTTGAGCGATGACATGGGTACAAGCAAAAAAGAATATAAGCGTTGCCAACAAGCTTTTGATCATGGAAGCGAATGTAAACAAAAGCAATAATATTGCCTATATGAGAACACTATTTTAACATTTTTAACGATTTACAACCCGTAACTATCCCAACAATTCTTTTGCGTTTTCTATTGCTGAAGATCCAGGATTTTTACCACTTAACATTTCGGCAATAATGCCTACTCTTTCTTCCTGTTTCAGTTTTCTAATTCCGGTAGTGGTTTTTCCTTTCTCATCGTTTTTATAAACAAAATAATGAGACTGACCTTTTGCTGCAATTTGTGGTAAGTGGGTAATGGAAATCACTTGCATATTCTCACCTAGTGCTGATATTACTTCACCAACTTTTAAGGCTGTTTCACCTGAAATCCCGGTATCTATCTCATCAAAAATGATGGTGGGTAATGAGGTATGTTTTGCTAGTAAAGCCTTTATGGCAAGCATAAGCCGTGAAAGTTCTCCTCCGGAAGCTACTTTGTTAACAGGTGCAGGTGCTTGTCCGGCATTGGCACTAAATAATAAATTGATTTCATCCAGGCCATCCTTATTTAATTCAGTCAGTTTCTTTTGGTCAAGCACTAATTTTGCATTAGGCATGCCCACTTTTCTTAAAGTATTGCCCGTTTCCTGCTCTACTATTTTAATTGCTTTTTTGCGATTGGCACTTAGCTGATCAGCTTGTTTATTCAGTTCTTTTTTTAGCCCGTCAATTTCTTTTTGTAAACTTTCAATGTTTTCATCAGATGATAGAAGCTGATTAAGGTTTTTCTCCAGCTGCATTTGCATGTCCAATAATTCGGTATTACTGGCTACACGGTGTTTCTGCTGTAAAGAATAAAATAAATCTAAGCGCTGATTAATGATTTCTAAACGATCAGCACTGTGCAGGGTATTCTCTTCCATGGTAGAAAGCTCATCTGCAATATCTTTAATTTCTATAATGGAAGATCGCAGGCGCTCGAATAGGATATTAATTGCGGGGTCAAATTTCTCAATACCCTGTAATTGCAAAGAGGCTTCTTTCAGCATTTGCAAACCTGAGGGCTCACCTTCATTTAATAGTCCGGCAGAGGTAAGTAAAGCCCTTTTGATTGTTTCTGCATGTGTCAGGCGCTCCAACTCTAATTCCAGTTCTTCCTGTTCTCCATCTTTTAGATTCGCCTGCTCCAGTTCGTTAAATAAAAATTGTTCGTAATCTTGTTTACTTCGTGATTCAGCGGCATCATTAATTAGATTTTTTAATCGATTGCTTTCCTGTTTCAGCCGCTTAAAGCCATTTCGATATTCAGATAAAAGCGTTTGATGATTGGCAAGTGCATCTACAATAAGGAGCTGGAAATCTGTATCATTAATTTCCTGTGTGGCATGCTGAGAGTGAATATCAATCAGCCTCTCTCCAATTTGTTTTAATATGGAAAGATTAACAGGTGTATCGTTGATAAATGACCGTGTTTTCCCATCAATTGATATTTCACGCCGAAGAATTGTTTCGTTTAAAAAATCAAGATCATTCTCTTCGAAGATTTCCAATAATTTTTGATCTGCCAGTACAAAGTTACCTTCTATTACACATTTTTTATCTTGATTGAAAAAGTACTTACTTTCTGCCCTTTGCCCTAAAATGAGTGAAAGTGCACCTAATATAATTGATTTTCCGGCACCTGTTTCTCCTGTGATAATGTTCAAGCCTTTATCAAATTCAATGTCGAGACTATCAATTAATGCGTAATTACGTATGGAAATTTTTTGTAGCATAACTACAGCGAAAATACTAAAAAGTTATTTCAAGCAGGCCATTCAAAACAAAAACAGCGAAGATTATTCTTCGCTGTTTTGCCATTGTTTGTTTGGTTAGTTTGTTTTAGGTTTTTCTGCTTTTTCTTTTTCTATTTTATCCTTTAAATCTTTAACCTCTTTATCGAACTTTTCTTTCAGCTTTTTATATTCTTCAGTTTGCTTTACTTTACCATTGGTTTGATCGTCTAAATAAAATAATGAACCATTAGTAAAAACCATACTTCTGCCTTTGGTTAATGAATCGGCATTAAATACATTGATATTCATTTTTGAAACCATTTCTTCACCCATTTTTCGCCACTTTTCCTGTGCTTCTGGTGATCCATATTCTTTAGCTATATCTTCACCAAATTTTTTCCATTTGGCTTGCTCTTCAGGAGTGTTCATTTTATGGGCTATATCTTCACCCATTTTTTTCCACTTCGCTTGTGCTTCAGGCGATCCATATTCTCTTCGTGTATCCTCAGCAAATTTTTTCCATTTTGCCTGTTGTTCCGGAGAATTCATTTTCTTTTGCATTTCTTCACCCATCTTATTCCATTTTGCTTTTGCCTGTGGCGAGCTATATTCACGAGCTACATCATCCCCAAATTTTCTCCACTTTGCTTGTGCTTCAGGTGATTGGAATTCTTTATATAGTTTAACTCTAAAAGTAGAATCTCCATAAGTAAATGCGCTATCTCTATTTAAGCTGAGTATATTTCTAACTCCTGCAAATTCATCGGCATAGATGCTTTTTTTCAGACTATCAGGTATCTCTTTAATTGAATTATATTCGGTTCTTTTCCCATTTGCATCAACAGTTACAATTTTCATTTTACGCTTTTTCGTGGTATCCTGAGGCATCGTAAGGTTTTCGATAGCCTGACCGAGGCTAGCCATTTGCGTTTTCAACACTTTATTAATTTCTTTCTTTTTTTCGCTTGGGTTAATCCATGCAATGGAGAATAGGCAGGCTATACCCAGTGTTAATGCTGCCATTTGTTGTTTGGCATTTAAATAATTTGTTTTCATATTGGTGATTCTTTTGATGCGTTGATACAAATTTTGATTCTGACCGGTGGCTGCTAAGGCATAAGCCGGGCTTTTATTATCTTTAAGTAATTCAAGTTTGAGTAAGGCATGCGCATAATTTAAAGGCTTACCTGTTATTTTTACCACTAAATCGTCGCAGGCATGTTCACGTTCAATATGAATAAACCTTCCTGCCATCCAAACAAAAGGATTGTAAAAGAGGAGTGTTTCAATTGCCGTTTTGATTAAATTCAGCAAAAAATCATTTCTCCTGATATGAGAAAGTTCATGAATTAAAATCGCCTCTACCTGATCATGATCCAATTGATTTACCAATGCGATTGGGAATAATACTACTGGTTTTAAATAGCCAATCACTAGTGGAACATTTACTATCGAGGATAAATCAAATCGGATCTCTTTTTGAATCCCTAATGAAGATTTTATATGTCGAAATATTAACTTCCAATCTTCAGGGATAACGCTTAAACTTTCCTTTTTAAGTATATAAAGCTGATAGTATCCTTTTGCGATTATGAATAACTGAAATATGATACCGATAATGTAAAGGACAACGATTATCGGAAAATAGTGCTCTGCTTTACTATTAAAGGTCTGTGGCAAATCATTTAAGTACTGATGAAACTGCATTTGCTGAACCTGACCAACAGCATGATGATTTGGTTTATTGAGCATGAGTTGTTCGCCCAAATTATAGCTAAACGAAACAAACATTAAAATCACAGAAGAAAAAGCAATATTATGCTTGTGTTTCGAAGCCAATTTTGGTAAAGTTAACATCACTACTAATAGAATACCGTAAATGATGGCACTTTGCCAAAGTGAGTTTAAAATGCTCCAGCCAAATGCTTTGATAAATTGTTGTACTAAAGGTTCCATATCAATGGTTTATTTAAACAAATAATGATCTTTATTATAACCTAATTGTTGTCACTAATGACTAATGACTAATGACTAATGACTAATGCTTACTTCAGGCTATCCAAATATTTCTTAATCTCATCAATTTCATCAGCGCTTGCTTTATGATTGCCCAATGCCTGCATAACGAGGCGTGCAGCTGATCCATTAAAAACATTATTAATCATTTTACTTACTAAATGCTTTTCTGTTTTATCCTGATTTACTAAAGCTTTATAAATGTGTGTCTTCTGGTTTGTATCTCTTTCTACTAATCCTTTTTCATGCATGATCTGCATCAACTTCAATGTAGTGGTATAGCCAGAATCTTTTTTATTTAGTGCTTCATGTACCTCTCTTACTGTTGCCCGGCCATTTTGCCACAGCACTTGAAGAATTTCCATTTCGCCTTCAGTTGGTTTGATATTATTGTTAATCATATGTTACAAGATATACGAACTATTTCGTATTCAAATCTACGAATATATTCGTATTAACAAAATGTTTTTTAATTATTTTTGAGATTTATCTTAAAAGCGTGCATTGATGAATGGAGAGCACTATTTAATATAAAGGACAAACGTATATAACTAAAGAATAAATTCGTTGTGGGTCTTAATTATGATTAAACGAGTTATGAGAGTGAGAGATATTTTTTGAATTAAGTAAAGTTTTGTTACCTGTTCTAAAGAATGGTTGTATTTTGTTCAACGTAAGGTAGGTATCTTATCTTATTGTTTTAAGCCTTCGTATTTTCCAATGTTAGCCGGATCTATCTCAGCCAGCATATTATAAGCTTTCAATCGCTCTTGCATGTTTAATTTGGCCAGTACATTTGTAACTTCCTCTGCTTTGGAAGCAAAATATACATTGGGGAAAATTGAACCTAACTTCTGTTTATCCATTTGCTGCAAGGCAGGCAAGGCCGTAACAATCGCAGTTAGACCTTTGTTATTATCAGTTAATTGGTCCAAACCATTCAGGTGATAACTGTAGATGAAAGCACGAAGTTCACTGAAAACTGGATTAAGTACATTTTCGTTAAACCAAAACCTGTTTCTTAAACCATCTGCTGCTTTCCATCCAGCATTGCCCGAAGCTTGTGCCAGGTTAATAATGTTCTGAGCTTTCTTAAAATAGGTAGTTCCACCCATTCGGGCAAAACTATCTTTATCCAAACCAATAATCGTGTACGCATAATAGGATAGGAGAGCACTAATATTGGAGATATAGTTCTGGTCTGAAAAATCAATAGTAGCGCCATCATTATAACTGAAGTCGAAGTTTTTATCGCTCATATTTAATAAAGTGCTATTGTATGAGCTATTGAAAACGGGTCGGCTACTTTGGATTTGTGCTTCAGCGGTATATCCAGATCCGCCATCCCATGAATTTATAGTGATTACAAAACTACAGTCTATCCGTTCGGTTGGTTTATAGTTCTCTGTACTGAACTTATTATTATTTAGAAAATCACGGATGGTTCGTTGGAGTGCATCTATGGTTGGTTTGCTGATATTAGAAACCTGTGGAGCTAAAATAGTCACTCTGGCATTTAATTCCTGGGCTTGTAATTTACCAAAGCCAACTAATAACAATATCCACAGAATTTTCTTCATTATTTTGAGATTTTTAAAATAGCCATACAAATATCTTTAGCCACTTCCGTTTTAGATTTCATTTCAAAAACGGTCCGTTCTAATGCTTTGTTAAAAATAGTAATTTTATTGGTATCTGATTTAAAACCAGCACCATTATCATTAAGGGAATTTAACACCACTAAATCAAGATTTTTCTTTTCTAACTTTCCTTTCGCATAATTTTCTTCATCATGGGTTTCTAAAGCAAAACCAACCAAAATTTGATTTTCTTTTTTATCTCTTCCCAGTGTTGCTAAAATATCAACGGTTTTTTCTAATTCCAGAACCAGGCTATCTGCTTGTTTTTTGATTTTCTGATTGGCGATCTCTTTGGGACGGTAGTCTGCAACCGCTGCACACATGATTGTAATATCCATTTCAAAGAATCTGGAAGTACAGGCATCCAGCATTTGTTGTGCGCTTACAACATCAATTCTCAATAAGGTTTGATTTTCCTTTTGTGCTGTAGGCCCTGTGATTAGCGTTACATCTGCGCCTAATTTAGCAAGTTCATCTGCCAGTGCGAAGCCCATTTTGCCAGAAGAATGATTTCCTATAAAACGTACTGGATCAATAGCCTCATAAGTTGGACCGGCAGTAACCATAACTTTTTTACCAAATAAAGGCATGGTATATTTAATGGCATTATTTAGGAAGGAAACAATTTCTTCAGGTTCAGCCATCCTGCCCGCACCATGAAGACCACTAGCTAATTCTCCATTGCCCGGCTCAATTACTGCATTGCCAAAGGTTTTAATTCTTTGAATATTGTTTTGTGTAGTTTCATGTTTCCACATGTCTAAATCCATTGCTGGAGCTACGTAAACAGGGCATTTTGCTGAAAGATATACTGCGGTGAGGAGGTTATCGCAATTTCCATTCGCAAGTTTGGCTAGGGTATTTGCACTGATAGGGGCTATGATGATGAAATCTGCCCAGAGGCCTAATTCTACATGATTGCTCCAAACGCCAGTTTCTTTTTCGAAATACTGCGTATAAACCGGATTTTTAGAAAGCGTAGCAAGGGTAAGGGGCGTAATAAAATTTGCGCCATCAGGAGTGAGAATAACCTTAACGTTTGCACCAGCTTTAACTAATAACCGAACTAAAAAAGCCGATTTATAAGCAGCAATACTTCCGCAAACGCCAAGGATTATATTTCTTTTTTTAAGCATCGAGCAAATCGTTTAAAGCATAGTAAAAGTACAATATGCACAAACTCCATGCACTATGCTAATATTACTTTTGTTCTTTAGCAGGATTTCTGTGATAAATTTTATGGTTTAAAAATTCATCAATCGCAACTAAAACAGGTTTAGGCATGCGTTCATAATGCTTGCTGATCTCTATTTGCTCACGATTTTCAAATATCTCTTCCAGGTTATCATTGCTTGATGCAAATTCTGCTAATTTACCGTGTAACTCTTCTTTTACGTTATTCGAAATTTGATTGGCTCTTTTAGCAATCACCACTAAAGATTCGTATAAGTTATCTGTAGTTTTATCTAAATCGTGTACGTTTCTGGTAACTGTAGTATTTGGTACAGCAGGTTTGTTAGTATTCATGTGTTGCTTAATTTTTAATATCTGTAATGTCTGCGTTAGTTGGTTTAGTAGAAACGGTATCTTTTACTTTACCGGTTCTGATCAGCATCTGCTTGTATTTTTCCTGATCGGCTGCATATAATGCAAGTTCTTGTTTTGTCGCTACAATTCCTGCTTCAACATCTGATTTTACAAGTTTAGCATCTTTTGTAAATTTACTATCAGGATGATTCTCTGTAAATTCAGTATATAAAGCTAAAGCTTCATTGTAACGATCTTCCTGACGAATAACATAACTGTTTTTAGCATAAAGGTATTGTGCTTTGATCATCAGGTAATCCATTTCTTCAGCATATTTAATATCTGGATAATCGCGTTGAGCATTTCTCAAAGCAATAACTGCTGCTCTGTAATTGTCAACATTACTTGGTCCTGTAGTTAAATACATCTTAGCATTTTCAAAAGCTTTGTCTTCAAGTTTTCCTCTTAGATCAGTAATATATTTTCCTGCAGCTGCAGCTCTGTCGCTAGAAGGATATAAATTGATAAATAATTGAAGCGCATCAATTGCTTTATAAGTGTTTTCCTGGTCTAAAGAAAAACTTGGTGATTCCAGATAGTAACAATAAGCTCCCATATAACGGGCCTCCTCTGCATTTTTACTGGCGGGATAGGTATCTGCAAAACTCTTAAATTGATATCTTGCAGTAGTGTAATCACTTAATCTATATAAAGTATAAGCATAATAGTAGTTCAGATCTTCAGCTTCAGCACGACCACGGTATTTTTGAGAAAGATCTTCAAAAAGCACCAATGCCTTGCTATAATCCCTTTTATTATATAAACGAAGAGCCTCCTGATACTTTTTGGCCACATCGTTACTTGCCCTCAATTTCTCAAAACGACTTTTACAGCCCGCAAAGCCTAATGCGGCAACAAATACTAAAATAATTAAGTGTTTAACTTTAAACATTCTGCAAAGATAATTAATAATACGATAAGATCAATAAAAACAATTCGCCGCTAATCTATGCAAAGCAAATCAGTACATATATATAGTTAACAAATTTTAACATTACATATAGGTATAACTTATAACTTATATATTATATAGAATAAGATTTTAGAGAGTATTGCCTTTATACCGATAATAAGCATGATACCACTTATATCTCAAAAACGCTCAATTAAGTTATTTTGATCTTTGTTCTACTTATATATAGTGGATACCTCTTATTATATACAACACTTATTACATAGAGGTTAAAATTACCGGGAAAGATATTTTTAATTGATGATTACCTTCTTTAAATGAATAATGGCAAATTATCCCTATCGCCCATATGTTCTCTATGTCTATATGGTTAAACCCAATCTAAGCGAATCTGCTCACCTCATTCTATTAAACAATGTCTCGAAACACCCATTATTAGAAAATGTTTTATTTATTTCAATTTTTTGTGGATGATTTACAGGGCCTTATGGTTTTAGGGGATAAAATAGGGACGATAGGTTTGCGATGGTATTAATTTTTGCTACCTTTGCATCCCGCTTCGGAGGAAACGGATGGATTTAAAAGCGGGTTAATGATGGTGAGAGGGGATAAAAAGAGCGGAATTTATTTCAAATAAAATTTGCTCAAATGAAAAAGATCATTACCTTTGCATCCCGGTTCGGAAAGAGCGGGAAGCTGGTTTTAAA